>Ga0214919_10005244_pt1 | contig 18496 bp, 18 predicted proteins | sample LL1503_MetaG_FD_177994 | JGI IMG/M metagenome (GOLD analysis project Ga0214919, IMG submission 177994) | Freshwater microbial communities from Lake Lanier, Atlanta, Georgia, United States - LL-1503 | ecosystem: Environmental > Aquatic > Freshwater > Lake | place: USA: Georgia | collected...
TTCTTGAGACAATCCTGAAATAGCCATAGCCTTTGCTGAATCTCCTTCAGTAAGAATTAATACACACTCTTGACTTCTGCTAGTTCCTGCATACACCGCATCATCAAGTTTAGGCAAGCCCGTAATTTTTGTCTGTTTTTTCCCATCGGTTTTCTTCATTTCTTTTGCATCCTTTTCACCTTGTGCTTCCACAACTTTATCAACGACACTCAGAGTTTTAACAACTTTTTTAAGAAATGTATCGCTCAACTTACACGAAACTTTGGATGTTAGAACTTCCTTTGTCTGTGAGCTAAATGACGGATTTTCAACCGAACAATTGATAAATACAACCAATAAATCGCGAACAAGTGCGGGCTTGACTTTCAATTTACGCTTAGTCTCCAAATGAGAGACAATATGCGAAACAAGTTGGCTCGTAATCTCATCGACGTGCTTACCGCTGCGGGTCCAGATGCCGTTAACGAACGATACATTAAACGACCTGTCAACACTGTCTCCAACTGCAATCTGCCACCCTACTTGCGGAGTATCTGTAAGGAGTTGTGTATCTTTCGGCAGATACCAACTGCAATACGTTGCGAAACTCTTCATTGTCGTGATAGGTGTTTCGCACCATGTGACCCGTACACTATGCCCAGCAACTGTCATTGCCAAGTCGTAGACCCGACGTTTAATAACCTCCAATAGACCTTCGGGAATCTTTCCATCTTTCCATCCGAACTTTTCAAAGTCAGGCGTCCATTCAATCTGAACATACGGCTTGACTTTCGAAGCTTTGATAATCGGCTCTCCAACTTTCGACATGTTGTTTTCGAAAGTTTGAGTGTATTTTAAGTTTCGCTTTCCATCAATGATTGTAAGTACAAGTTTTTTTGCAAAGATGTTTACAAGTTTTACTCCATAGCCATTCTTTCCTCCGACCAATTTCTTTTCAGTTTTATCGTAGTTTGTAGACGTTAACAACTCTCCAAAGATCATTTGAGGAATGTAAACGTCATACTCGGGATGCTTTTCTACATCAATAGATTCACCATCATTTTTAATTGTGATTACAGATTCGTTTACTGAAACAGAAATGATTTTTACAGGAGTATCGCTACCCTTTTGTTTTAGACGCACAACGTGGTCATGTGCATTCACCAACAACTCATCAAACAGTTTGTAAAATCCAGGATTGAAATTTGCGATAGACTTTTGTACGAAAGACTCTTCATTTACTACAAACATTTCTTCGGTTGCATTTTCGATTGACCCAATATACGTATCAGGTAGCGACAGAATATGTTCGCGGTGAGTATGTTTGCGGTACTGCTTTGAAAGATCTGACATTTGCACTCAGGTACAATGCATGAAGTAAACCTATTGACAATTCGTTTTCAATATACCCAAAATTTCCATTGTTATTTTGACAATGTCAACATATTCTTTGTAAATGCCTCCGAGAAAGTCAAAGAATGTGGTAAAAGAAACGTCTGGTAGTATAACTGAAACACCTGTTATATTTTTTCTTCGAATAGGAGACCAATCATTGAATTCAAATGCAATAGATCCTGCAGATCAAACACTTTCATATTCCGATATCCTAAATAGTGTCGAAAAATCACGAGATAACGAACGATTCAATGTTGACCTTCTAAAATCTATTTTGGATAGCACGAATGCAAACAGATATACTTCCCAAACAGTGTGTTTTTGGTGTTGTCATGGATTTAATTGGCCCGCATGTGTTTTGCCTTCATCATATGATACATACAAAAATATTTATAATGCTAAAGGCAACTATTGTTCACCCGAATGTGCTTTAGCTGACAGTTATGCCGACAGCCAGAATTCTGATTCCACAAAATGGCTGCAACACGCATTAATTGGAAGACTATATTCTGAACTTTATAAAACTCGAACACTATCTCCTGCTCCTCCGCGGAGTCTTTTAAGAATGTTTGGCGGAGTTTTGGATATTGAACAGTTTCGGGATTATACTAGTTCTTCAAATGAAATAGTTTTGTGTGAACTTCCACCAATACGTTTGCAATTTCCTTCCATGAATGTGCAAGGGCCATTGCGTGATGTTAAAAAATATGTATGTTTGTCTACAGATGTAGTTGAAAAAGCAACAGAACAACTTAGATTAAAACGTTCCAAACCATTGAATTCGAATATTCAAACTCTTGACATGTGCATCAATAAAACTGCGAAGACTTGAATGATTTATATATAGATTTTACTATTATATGAAATGGCGACGAACACAATGATGAATGATATTTTACGAATGCAGCTTATGTTTGGCATCGGAGGGCAAAGCTCAAAAGTATTGGCTAGTATTATTGCATTAAACTTGTATGAACGTGTTGCATCAGCCTTTCCATCATGGATTCCAAATATGAAATCGTTTTGTCGTAGACGTTCTTTTGTTCAAAGAACAATTCCAGAAAGTCAAATCAAATGTACTATAGAATGTGAACGCAATGTTCCACAAAATACATCAAGACAATCAACACAAAGTATAAATAATGTGCGAATGGATGCAATCGTAAGTTATGTTACAACTTTGCCTGTAATTCAAAATATTCTATGTATGAATCATCATGAATATCTTCCTCATGAATATGAACCTATACAGCTAGAGCCTGATTTATACTTTCAGCTTTTGAATTTAAAGCATAACGATGAACAGGTTGAAATGATTCGTTTCAAACTATTTTGTTACGAGCACGATATTTGCTACTTGCAAGCATTTGTAGACAAATGTAATCATGATTATGAGCGTCGAATGGCAAACAAACTTGGTGCATCGCTATATTTTTTTGATATGATGACACAACCAAAGGGGAAATCTAGAACTACACAAAATCCTTTACCCTCCAGCCATCTTGTCTACACAAAGCATAAGTTTCACACAACTCGTACATTTGATAACGTATTTTTTGAACAACGTAAAACTGTAAAGAATCATGTAGACTTCTTTTTGAATCGACGAGATTGGTATGATAAAAAAGGTATCCCATATACACTTGGGTTTTTGTTTCACGGAGGTCCAGGTACTGGTAAAACATCATGTGTAAAGGCGGTTGCAAATACAGCAAGACGCCATATTATCAATATCCAGTTATCGGAAATTAAAACAAAGACACAATTACGTCATTTGTTTTTCAATGAAGAAATTCACGTTTACAATGGAACTACAACAGAACGGTTCACAATTCCTGTGCATGAACGATTGTATGTAATTGAAGACATTGATGCAATGGGGGATGCACTTCTTCGCCGTGAATGGAAAAAACCAGATGTTACAGAAGAGAAGACAAAGAAGTCAGGAGATGCTTGGTTAGATTCTCATGACGATGATACAAAAGAACCTATTGACCTGTCTTTTCTATTAAATTTATTGGACGGAACATTGGAATCGTCTGGTCGTATTATTGCAATTTCCTCGAATTTTCCCGAACGCATTGATCGGGCACTCATACGCCCTGGTCGAATTGATATGATTATTCATTTCAAAAAATGCAACGATGCGATCATCAAAGAAATGGTCGCAAGTTTTTATGATAAGGAAATAGAAGGGTTATCATGTGCAGAATACAAATGGAGTCCTGCAGAAGTTAATCAAATTCTGTTTCGAAACTTTGATAATTCTGAGAATGCAATTCGTGAACTAAACGAATTGCAGCCTAAGGATTTATATGGGTTTGATTTAATTGAAAACGACCCTGATTTGAGTTATAAAGAATATGCTAATTCTGAGTTGCTTTCGCAAGCCGAACAATGTTTTGACAATATTTCCAAACGCTATCCTTTGATGAAGGGCTCATAGATGCGACATATTGTTTTAGTTTTCCAAACAAGTTCATATCTACATACCCAGCATATTCATCAAAATTATTTTCCAAAAAGAATTTTTCATCCTTATTCATAATTTTTTCTTCAAATTTGTTCGTATTTTCATAAATATATTTTGCAAGAATTGATGGGTTTGTATTTTTTAATAGTGTAATGCTTGTAATAAACATTGGAAAATCTGTGTCTTGTGGGTACATGTCTCTAAGTTCCACAAGAAACGAAGTAAATTGTTCAAATAATGCAGACATCAGCGCAAGTCTTGATGCCATTTGTGTTGAAATACCAGTTTATGTGAAAGTTACAAGTAACTATTTACGTTGAACTCCTCCAAACTCTTTTTCGCGTTGTTTTGTCATTTCTTCCATTCTTTTTGCAATATCATCATTTCCACCTGTTTTGCTTTTAATTGTATTTTCGCTCGCAGGCTCAGGTTGTCCCTGTGTTTTTACAGTATAGTCTAAGAAAGTCCACAAGCTTCCTCCCTCAGATGTAGGCTGTGTAGGATTATCCCACATGGAAAATGATTCTCCCAATTTTCCACTTCCCTCAAACCCCCAAGGACTATATTCTCCTGGAGCAGATGGTGCGCCACCTTGTGCGATTGCAGGAGCTGTTGGTAGTTCTTTACGAGAATTTGTTGGTTTTGCAATATAACCAAAAATATCTTTTCCAACAATTACATCTTTTGTGTCCGGAATGTACAAAGTTGGAACCTTTTTCAGAAAAGCAGGTATTTGATCTCTTGGTAAATTTTCTACAAGAATGAATTTATAGAGTCCCGCTTTATTGAGACCTTTTAAGGTTTCTATTATTTGTTTACAGTTCGGACATCTTTCGCTGTAAAACAAATATGGCTGTGACATGTTATTCACTTTCACGAAAAAAACGGATGAAACAATAACGAAACATACATATAGTAAAATGGCAAGTATTGAAAACGTTAAAATTTCCAAAAACGGGTTTGAGCTCGACTGCGAACTCAAACAGTTTCCTGTATCATTCGTTAATGCCCTGCGAAGGACTACGCTTTCAAGTATTCCAACAGTTGTTGTTCGAGATGTAAAAATCTATGAGAATACTACCCAGCTTCCACACGAAATGATTAAGCACAGAATGGAGATGTTGCCAATTAATGTAACACCTTCTGACTCGTCAACTATCAAAGATACAAAAGTTACGCTCCATGTAATCGCGGAAGAAGACCGATTAGTAACAACAAATGATTTTGCAGTTCAGTCTTCTAATTCAAACATTATTATGAATGATCGTGATTTTGGAACTCCATTGCTATTCTTGAGAATGCGAAAGGGTGAAAGTGTTAGAATTGAAGCTCGTCTTACTGTTGAAAATACACAAGTTTCTCAGGTTTGCATTGCTACTACTGGTTGGCATATTGATCCAGAAAGAGTGGAATCGGCAAGAAAGAAGGTTATTGAATCAGGAGAAGATGTTCGCGTGTTTGATAATTTTCTAGTTCAACGCGAATTTTCGAGAAATAAAGAAGGTAGACCTGACTGGTTTGATTTCAAGGTCAAGAGTATTGGAGTTCTCAAATCAAAAGAGATTGTTACGTTGGCTGTAGGTATTCTCCGAACTCATCTTGATGATTATGTCAAAGAGGCTATAACAAATATTCAAAAAGAAAACGATCCTGGAACATACTCAATTGTTCTAGAACAAGGTGGACATACAATTGGATATTTGTTTCAAGAAGTTTTATATGGTGATGCAAATGTGAATTTTGTATCTTACGATGTTCCACACCCATTAAAGAAAACAATGATTTTGCGATTCAATACTTCCAAAAATGCCGAAAATGTCTTGAAAATGGCACATAAAACAATTGAGGAATATTGTTCCGTAGTAGAAAAGGGACTATAGAATAACAATGGAGGCAGGAATCCTACAGTTTGACCCCCATGCAGAGTTTAAAATCATTGAAACAATAGAGTTTGAGGAGGAAATATCTCGACCGGAGTCGTTACGTTTTTTTACTCTTGACGAGCAGCTGGCTGATTACTTTGATAAATCTCTACCAACAAAAGGTAAGGTTACAAAGTTTGAATTCAATAAGTTATCCAATGAAGTAGATAGATTACGAGAGATTTACGAAAATGTTATTACAGTTACTGATACTGATTACATAGTTGATTCTCAACGTAAAACAGTGAACGTTGATTGGGTTAAACCAATATATACAAAATTGAAGCTGACACCATATCCTTATGCTGTAAATTGGGGTCCTCTTTATACACCCGAAACTCGTTCAACTGCTAATTATTATTCTAGAATGTTATCTGCACTTCCTAAACCTTTTAAAATAGTTGAACAAAAAGGTGTTAGTTATAAAAATGGCGGTATACTTGTAGATGATGAAGGAAACAATCCTATTCATGCTTTACCAATCTATGAACGTACAAAAGGAGTTGTTCGAGATGATGGTTCATTTACAGTTGTAGGTGTTCCAATCTTAAATACTGAAGATGACATCAAAGTACATGGCTTCTATATTGAAAAACGTCCATTTGATATTCCTAACCCTCTTGCCGAACACCCATTTTTTGCGTCCAATGAAGCATCACGTTTCCTAACTGATGAACCTTTAATTAATGTGTTTCCAACTATTGAAGCTATTATGACTCACGGAATACCAAAAACGTCATATCCAAATACGGAAGGTAAGAAGTTATTGAAAGTTTATGATTTAACACTCTCGCAAATTCCGTGGAACCTATGGAAGGATAAATTTCCACCTGTTGATACAATTTCTGTGACTCCGAATATAAGTTCAATCGATTTTACGTTAAGCGATGATGATGCTCCTTCTAAAAATGTACAAGAAATTTATGTGAAGAAATGGTATCCTGGAATTTCACCTAGATTATGGCTGTCAAGACAGGAAGATAGTGGCGCTATGGTTGTGAAAATGTTGCTTTCCAAACTACAAAACGCAGAACCCTTACCTCCTGCAATTGCCGAAAAGCCGGTTCCAACTTTAATTTCAAGCACACCCGAACAATGTTTATTGACTGAAAATTTTGAAGCATTTTTATCTTCGGGTGTTTATCGTCCTCCTTCTTGGAAAGAAGTAAGTGATGCGATCGATAATCACAAAAGTATTCCTGCAGGTTACTGTGTTCCGATAGCTCAAATTATGCAAGAAAAAAGTGATTTATTAGTAAGTGATAAGATTGCATGGAAGGAAACTATCGGCAAAGATATTTTGACTGAACATACACAACTTCTTAAGTTTTTTCAATATGTTGACACAAATACATCACGAGAAGTATTCGAGAAAAGTGCAAGACGACCTGAATCAGAAACACGGCGTCAAATTGTAGCTTTATTAAAAGACGAAAATAGATTACCCGTTGATCGTGCTGATGCTATAAGTAAAATATTGATTGGAAGTTCTGTTAAAAGTAATTTGCATTTTGATACACTCGACAACTTCTTGATTTGTGAACATACACTTTCTAATTTGCGAGGTGATTTAGAAGAGGATAGTTTTGAATATTATGAAAAGTGGGCAACGGTTGATGAAGGATTTCGTTGCTGCAAATTTTGCGGAGAACGTCTTGATGCAGGAGTATATGCAACACAGGATGACTTTGATGAGGACGGCAATGTCATTATCACACGCGAAAAACTTGAAGTATCGCAAAGCATTCCACACGCGGCTGATATGATGTCTGACATACAAAAACTCAAAGGCCTGTTTAATTTGGAAAATTCCAGTGAGACAATTCTGTATTTGTTAATATCCCTAATTCAGGTATTTCCATCACCTGAACAATTAACTCCTCTAATTCAAACCGTTAGAAATTTATCAATATCTTTACAGAATGCAGGTAAAGGAGATAAAGGTTCGGCTATAAAACAGAGAACAGAAGGTGTTCTAGGAGTTGTTGGAATGGTGATTGTTTTATTAACACATGACCCATTTTTAATTCCAAGAAGGTCATTTGGGTCGAAAGTATTAAAACTAACTGGTTTCCCAAGAGATACAACTGACGAGAACGACTCTCCAGCTTTAAACACTGTTATCTCAATTTTGAAATCAACATTTGAATCATCTCCTAGCACATTCAAAGGTTCAGTAGCGGTGTTTCTGCGTTATGTAATAACAAGCCCTAAAAAGGTAAGAGAAGAAGCCTTGAAATATCTTGGTAAAATTGCAAAGGCTCCAAAATTCCAAACACAATTTAATGACGCAAAACGGCGGTACGAAGAAGAGCCAAAAAACACAACAGTAATCAAACAAATAATTCTTCCGTTTGTCCGAGTGAATAATCCCGTGTATTCGCCAAGCGATACAAATATAGAAGAACATGTTGCAAAATGTGGTGTTCCTAAACCAAACACATACTTATCGGGAAAACTTCCTCCAAAGTTGACACAAGATCCTGTGTCTCTATCGCGTGCAAAACCGTCGCCTCATGCAGGATATATTCGTTCATCGTACCAACCTCCAAAACTTATTTCATTAACTGAAGCTGAAATACAGAAAAAGGTCAATTTAGGGTTTCCAAAAATGAAATCGGCTGTCATGGACAAAATAAACGCATTTCTCAAATCAGATACTGATTCCAACTCATTTTTTGCGTTGCTAAATAGATTACTAGATATTCTTTCATTAGAATCATTTTCCGTAACTAGACTTGCAGAATACCGAAATATTTGTGTATACATGTCAACCACTCTTCATAAATCATTGGTAAGAGATGCAGTTCGAGGAGTTATATATGAATTATTACATGAAGTTCACAAAGAGTATGCTTCCAAATTAACAGCCGTTATTCAAAGAGATTTAGTGTTTGGAATGATTTTGCTAACAAAAGAACAGGCATCCAAGCAAGAAACAGATTTGAGAACACGAGAACGCGAAGTTTTCAAACAGCGTATGCGTACCATGAACGACACAGAACGTGAAGCCACAAAAATGTTATTGGATATTGGAATAGCACCTTATATTATTACTAATGAAGATCGCGAACTGTTTGCAAGAGAATACAAAATACCAGATCCTACAGAAGAATACGAACGTATGATGAAAGAATTCGGAGACAATCCAGAAGATGGATTTTTTAATCCATCACAAGATCGTGATGATGGTGAACCAAACGTTGTGGGTTCAGATGATTATGGTGCATTTACCGATAATGCTGCAGAACGTTATGATAGAGATTATGAAAACTTTAATGAAGAAGACGATGGTGGTTATGGAGTTGTCTAGTTGTATAAATTTCTCCAAGTCTCTGGTTCTTTCTTTTCAGAATCGACCAACAAAATTTTTACAATTTCAGGTGTGATTACCAAAGGAAACACAACATCCATATAAAATTTATAATCTTTCATACTTTCATGTTTGGCGACTCGCAACATATTCAGGCGAGTCATCATGCTCTCTATCGTGCGAATCAGTGTTCTTACTCCTTTTTCTTCACCAGAAAATTCTGATATGATAAACTTGATTGCTGCATCAGACAGTGTTACATCACCTTTTTTAAAACACAATCTTTCTTCAATTTGAGGCCATATATAATCTTTCAGAATAACTGATTTATCTTTTTCATTGTATCCGCCACAATGAATTACTGTCATGCGATCACGCAAAATAGGATGTACCTTTTCAATATCATTAAACGAAAATACAAACAAACATTGAGACAAGTCGAAATCAACTCCTGCAAAATATCTGTCATGAAATTGAGTGTTTTGAGATCTGTCTGTCATATGAATCATCATACTAACAATTTCTTCACCCTGAGGCGTTGTTGAAACCTTATCAAGCTCATCGAAATACATAACAGGATTCATTGTTCCCGCATGCATTAAAGAATCGGCTATGCGTCCCCACAAAGAACCTTCATACGTATAAGAATGCCCAATGTATGTTGAAATATCAGAAGCACCGCCCAATGTAAAAAATTCAAACGGTCGTTTCAAAACTTCAGCAATTGCATTACGTGCGAATGATGTATTATGTGTTACATTAAAATCTCCCATCAAATAACGATTATTTCCGTCTAATGTAAATCCATAATAATCTCCTTCGCCGACACATTCAACCGTAAACCCTGTTACAAGCACATCTTTGATTTGACATCTTTCTAATGCCTTCTTGCGATGCAATAATACAGGAATCTCATGTATATTTCCAGAGATTGTAATTATATTGTATCTACCAGTTCTCTTTTCACCCTTATACATACATGATTTGTTTCGAACTTTAGAATAGCACGCAAATCCAAGTGAACGTGACAGGAACACGATATCTTCTGCTAATTGATTTGATTTCTGTGCAATTTCATAACAATTGTTTGATAAATGTCCATCTGAATCAATTAATCCTGCAAGAACTTTTAGACGTGTTTCGCGATCATTTATTTTATATATATGTGGAATGTGTTTATTATCCAATAAATTATTATTTTGTAAAACAGTCAAAAATGTGTTTTCGTTCTTTTTGTATGAACGAATATAATAATCGTATTTAGATCTATATACCAACATTAAGTCATACTTTCGCAAAGTGGTGTTTAAATATCCAAGTATTACAGCATCTTGCGATGCTATTTGAGGAGAAGAGCTAGAACCATCGCCAAGCCATAACCCAATTATGTACGGATCAAAGTCTAACTTTTTAGAAGGAAATTCTACTCCTTTTTTATAGATTTTCAACCAATTCTTTTGTATATATGTCGGTAGTTTCAAATATTCCTTTACACTGATTTCTGTAATATTATCCTCTTCACTAAAACTTTTTAGATATGTTTCTGCTTCCGAATATGATTGAAATGTTTTATGTTTTAGTGTTTTTTTATCATTATCAAATCGCACTGTTTTAAATGCAAGTGTTTTATTCGAGTTTGTCACAACCTTAATACATCCTTCACCAGACTGTTTTACGCATAATATATGCTCTGAATTTACAGTATATTTTTCACCTTTAATTGGTATTATGTCATACATAGTGTCCCTTCCTCGACCAAGAGACAGTACCTTTCTCGATGATGAGTCATCTCCCATAATACAATCTCCTTCACATATATCTTGTACAAGTTTAATTGTTCCATCATACATCAATATTGGCGTATCTTTAGCATGACACTTGCCTACACCCATTGGCCCCTGTAACGCAATTACGTTACCTACAGACGAAGGATTCACAATCCACTGTGCAATAACCTGCATAATTTGAAGCTTTGCGGGTTCCATACCGTAAATATGCTTATCCATGGTTTTTCTTGCATTTACCATGAAATCAGTACACTTCGTTTGGCCGTCCAATATTTGAACTGGTAAAGGTACTGTTTTTCCAAAAGGAATTCGCATAAATGCATCAATCCAACTTCTAAGTTTATGACCATCTCCACCTTCCGAATGTATCTCACTTAAAATTGCGATTTTTTTGATCACGCTAGATTTAATGTAATCCGAAATAGGAAGCTGAAGAACTCGAAACTTTTGGGGTACTTCTCCATCGTCTAGCACAAGTCCTGCAACTCTTGTCATTAATTCCATCAATTCCTTCTTCTTTGCATTTGGCTGCTTACCATAATACACTTCCTCAGACTTTGTTAATTTTAGAGGAACCTTGTCGAGTTTTTGTGATGAGTGTTTGTTATAATTTTGTCTTGTATTGTATTTGTGACCTTTTTTCTTATCAAATTTGTTCATCACATATTCAATAAATTCATCGTCGGGCTCTGACTCTGCTTCTGCTTCTGGGTCATATTCGGATTCCTCTTCTTGAGGTTCTATAGTAATTGTCACAACAATCTCGGGGGTCGACTCCGAGTCATCGGATTGAAGCGTGTCGTCATCAACCCATGTTGTATCTGGGTCTACCTTTCCTTGACGTACCTTTTTTTTCGGAGGAGGGTTAGGGGAAGCATCAGACATATTCTCAGAATATGTTCTTCCTCTACCTCCACGTGTTTTGCGCTTATTAACCATCCTTGCTTGATAGGAGAAATAAAAACGTCTTTTCTTACAGACCGTAACAGTCCACGTCGGATTGGTTAGATAATAGTAGACGGATTGTCCATAAGTACCTATCCCTTTTTTCTTCGAAAGAAGCACCGTTCGTAATTAGTCTCTTGATATTTGCAAGGCTTCCCCACTGTCTTCGCACGTTTGAGAGCTTGTTGAAAAGTCGATCCACAAACGACAATCCACCATCGTAATCGGCGTCTTTGTGATGATAAACATAGTCTACCATCAAAAGTTCTCGCCATGTAATAGTGTTTCCAAAATCCAGCCACTGGACATCTTCTTCCAAAATTTGAAATTCTTTAGGGACTAGTATATCCATTTTACTATCTTGAAAATAGAGTATAATAAATCCGTTTTTGACAAACAGGTGTAAAATGGATTTTCCAGCTGTTTGGAAATAAATCCTAAAAATGGATATTCAAAAGGCACTTCGCGATTACGTAGCGGCTTTCAATGAGAGACACTTGTTCAAAGCTCCCGAATTCTTTAAATCAAATTATTTGAAATCGTTTCGAGATATTTATGAAAACAATATTGGAAACATTCAAAATCCAATTCGAGAATCTTGGTGGCATTATATTACGCGAGACGATGTGATTGCGGTAACAGAAGATAATGCTTTGAGAACATTTCTACTAAATAATTTAAATAATAAAGAAGATTAGGGCTGAGGAAAAGGTCCATCTCTGGTATACGCATTGCCGTTACACGGGGCGCATGTTGTATCATCAGGAACTTGTGTTCTTCCACCTAGAAAATCAAGACGATAATTATTGCCGCGAAGATATCCTTGGTTTTGGTATGCTCGTGCTTTATCTTCATTGACAATCAACAAGCGTTTTTTGTATTTTATCCAGTCGGACGAATCACGAATACCAACAAGTTCCACCGAATAAAGGTTGGAAACTTTGTCTCCCGCTGTACCTGCTTTGAGTGCAACTGTAGCTTTTGGTCCGTTTAGAGTAGGTCCTTGCGAACTCATTTATATTTAGAGAAGTAAAGAAGATGAAACTGAACTTCTTGAGAAGTGTTTTGTTTTTTGGTCTTATTGTGTTTATTCTGTATATGATTATGCATAAAACATATATTATAAAAGAACATCTTACTCCGGGTCCTCCAACTCTTCTGACACTGCAGAGTGATACACAAGATTTGGATAGTAGACTTACACAACTAAAATCTGATTTTGATAAAATGAGTCAACAGGCCAAGCAGGGAGCCGATGCATCGGCTTCTGCCCGCGCGCAAATGAATATGTTAAAACAATCATGAACGGCGTCCAGTCCACCATGACATATCAAAATAAGGAGGCAGAGGACCACCAATATCATTCGGGTCAGGCTGAGGTGTGCTGGCCATTGCAGTCTTTACCGCATCTCCAGTTAGCAAATAACTATAGTATTGCAAATCAGCTATTTTACCATCAAATCCACCTGCAACTCCCGTGCTTACCGTAGAGTTATTCTGTTTGGGCACGTGTGTCAAAGAATGATGAATATATAGATTACCATTAATGTAAATATTTACTGAATCTTGGTCTACAGCAATCGCAACATGAATCCACTTTTTGGCAGGAATATTTGAAACGGGGATTGTTTCAGTTCCACCAAACGTATCGAGTTTTACGAGAAGCGAATTAGTATTTGCATCTATCAATAATGCAGGACACATGGTTTTCAAATCTTCAGACCCTTTCGTAAATATTACTTTGGGCTGGCCATATCTATATGCAAAATCATCAATCTTGACCCAGCAAGTATACGAAAACGCCATGCCTTCCTTTTGGTCTAAAGATCTCGGTAATGCTTTCTTACTATGAAACGTTTTCTTTCCGTCCTCGATAGTTGACTGTATTGTGGTGTATGGCGAAAAGTTCGTTTGGCTGAAATACCAAAATACAAGTCCTAAAACGGCCAGTGCGACAATTGCGGAAATTACAACATCCATCCTTATCTATAAAATGGATTTATACTTTTCATGAATAGAATGAAGCGAAAATGAACATCTTCTTTCTAGACAAAAATCCTCGCAAAGCAGCAGAATATCATTGTGATAAACATGTAGTGAAAATGATTTTGGAAACAGCTCAAATGCTTTATTGTGCCCACTGGATTCTAGATCCTTCTGATTTACCCGACAACGCATATAAGCTCGCACACAAGAATCACCCTTGCTCTGTATGGGTTCGCCAGTCATTAACAAACTATCTGTGGCTGTGTTCGTTGGGGTGGTGGCTTTGCAAGGAATACACGTTTCGTTATGAAAAGGTTCACAAGACTCAGGATCACATTACGTGGTTGTTTCGCAATCCACCTAAGACAATCCCTTATAAACTCATGACAGAACCTGCACAGGCAATGCCTATTGAGTACAAGAATTCCGATCCGATTGAAGCGTATCGGAAATACTACATTGAATCAAAATATAAAAATAGAAACATTGTTACCTATAAAAAAAGAGAGAAGCCATCGTTTATTGAATGTCTTTGATATTGCAATAAAAAAGTTTTTATTCATTTATAAAACGAATCGAAGCATAGCTAAAATTATTTATATTACCTCAATGGAAATTATCAAACCGTTTGTTAAATGGGTCGGTGGAAAATCACAAATTATTAATGATGTGATTGCTTTGTTTCCAAAAGAGATACAGAATTATCATGAACCGTTCTTGGGAGGAGGCAGTGTACTTCTTGCACTCCTTTCTCATAAAAATAATGGAACAATAAGAATCTCTGGTAAAATATATGCCAGCGATTTAAACTCAAATCTGATTGCTCTGTATAAAAATATTCAATCAAATCCCGATAGTGTGATTGCAGAGGTAAACAGAATTTGCAATGAGTTTGCTACATGTAAAGGAACTATTGTAAACAGGAAAGCATCGACATTAGAAGAAGCTACGACATCTCCAGAATCATATTACTTCTGGATTAGGTCAAGATTCAACTCATTAACGAAAGAAGAGCGCACATCAATTGTTGCATCTGCTATGCTACTATTTATGAATAAAACATGCTTTCGCGGAGTATACCGGGAAGGACCAAATGGTTTTAATGTTCCTTTTGGAAATTATAAGAAGCCATCTATTATTGATGAAGAACATATCAAAACGGTTTCGTTATTAATTAAAGATGTTGTATTCACTAGTTGTTCGTTTGACGATTCGCTAGAAAAGGTTAATACCGGAGATTTTGTGTATCTTGACCCACCATATGCTCCAGAAAATAACACATCATTTGTGTCTTATACACTAGACGGGTTCAATCTTGATAAACATAACTTATTATTTGAACTTTGCAATAGTTTGAAGTCAAAAAATGTAAAGATGTTAATGAGTAATTCAGAAGTAACGTTAGTAAAAAATGCATTTCCACCTCCAATGTATAGTACAAAAATAATAAGTTGCAAAAGAGCGATACATTCAAAAAACCCAAGCGCTCATACGAATGAAGTTTTAATTACGAACTAATAGACTTAAGAATATCGGATGCTCCAACATACTCAATTTTATTGTCGCGGAAGAAGTTCAGAAACCTCATTTTTTGAGTACTGCATTTGTCTCCAGGTAAGTTTCCATAACTTTCTCTACAAACCTTTTCTGCCCCACCCATACACAGAATTTTTAATGGCTTTCCATAAAGGTCTGGAATTTCAGCATATTTAAAAGGGCATCCTAAAATCTTTTCTCCTGCTGTCCCACTTGTATAGAACGTTCCTGCCTTCGCTTCAATAATAGCATCGTCAACTTCAGAATCTGGCTGATAATGCTCTTTCTTCACAGGTTTTGATACGTCTTTACCTAGTAGAAAATAAATTTCTTCACAAATATGCTCTCCAAACTTGTTGGTCCATTGCTTGTCTAACTTTAAGTCAGGACGACGAATCTTCATGATTGATTGCCCCCATTTATCTTCGAGAACTTTATATTTTGCATCATCGTTTGTCTTGTTCTTCTTTTCAATTTGTGGCAGGAATGTCAGGTCTCCAAATAACCACTGAACAACTTCCTTTTGACGAAGAAGAATAATTCTTGAATCTGTATTCTTTGAGATAAACTCAACAAACTTTGAAACTTCCATTTTATTAACCTGTGTTTGATTATGCAAATACAATCCGTTTTCTAAAAAGCATATTCTTGAATCTCCTTGCCTAAAGAATCATAGACACCAAACTTGACGGAATAACCTGTCGCAGAAGTTTTACCAGTGGTCGTTTGATTTTTGCAGGAAGTTCCTGATGACCAAAACGTCAACGCATCTGCGGGTGTCAACATTCGTGGATAATGGTAAAAATTGCATATGTTCCCCGAAAATCCACCATCAGGTGTTAGTTGAATATCGCCTATTGCAGGTTTTGGAACTCCAGACAAAAAACAAGATTTCACAAGTTTACCATCAATGTAAATATCCATGTTGCGACCGAATACAGTCACTGAAACAGAGAACCATGTCTGCAGAGGAATATCTGTCACCTCACATACAAACACATCATCTGATGAACCCGAATGACCAGCAGGTGCAGGTTGCGCTTTACCAGACCCTCCTTCTGTGGCAGGATAGACACTAACGCTTATCTGCAATGAATTATTGGTTGGATGTAGCGAAATGTGGGGATTCATTACTGCGCCATTTGTTGAATCAGGGCGCTTTATCACCGACTTAGGTTTGCCATAACCGTAATTCCAGTCTTTGACATACATCCACCACTGCATTCCGTACCCACCTTCACGTTCAGCACTTAGAGGCGCTTGATTACCTTTGATAATTGAAGTAGTCGAAGCATCGTGGAACGAAGGAGCTAAATCTCCCGAACTGTTCCCAAAAATGGAGTGATATAACTTTTTCATAAGTGGAGGTTCAGGCGCTTCTGTTTGTTGAGATGGTGGAGTCGCTTTGTCAGTAGGTTGGGTTGGAGTTGGACTTGGAGCTGGGGCAGGAGGAGTTGAACTAGAAGTATTGCGTTCAAAAAATATGTTGGGCCAGCTTGCAGGAGCAAACGTATCATACAAAACAATACCTAAACAAACAAATGCAATTAACCCAACAAACCACAACATAGGTACAAAGAATCCACGCAGTGATGCGGTGTTACTTTTAACAGACTCTTGCGCGCTTTTTGCGGCATCAGCTAATTGCTTATCTACTTGTTGCACAGTAAGTGTTGCCTGCGAAGTGTCTGTTTTAAATGATATGGGTGCAGCTGGCTTTGAACCAAAGATTCCCATTTGTTATAAATCCGGAAGTAAATTGGGTGGTCTTAACAATGATTGTGTGAAAATAGTAGAATGTATTGCAATAACTGCGGCGAAAGAGGGCACGTGTTTAAATCGTGTCCAGAACCAATCATATCGTGCGGAATTCTTTTTCTTAGAGGAATTTATGAACCTCTTCAACTACCCGTTGACCCTAAAACTTTGAGCGTTCTGATGGTGAGACGTAAAGACAGTATGTCTTATATGGAATTTATTCGGGGAAAGTATGATGTTGAAGATGTAGAGTACATAAAACTTCAGTTGTCAAACATGACCTCAAAAGAACGCAAAGTGATTGAGACGGAAGAGTTTGAAGTTTTGTGGTCCAGACTTTGGGGTAATTGTAAAGATACTGGCTCGCCAGAATTTGAATTGGCTCGTAGTAAATTTGAATCGCTTGACATAAAAACACTATTGTTTGATTCGCCGTCTGCATTTAGCGAACCTGAATGGGGGTTTCCGAAAGGAAGGAGAATGAAAGGAGAATCTGATATCGATTGTGCATTACGAGAATTTTTTGAAGAAACTAATATTCCAAGAGAATCTTTTGATATACGTGAAGATATGGCGTTTACCGAAACATTTGTTGGAACCAATAAAGTTCGATACAAACATTTATATTTTGTTGCACTTCTCAAAGACTCGAAACTTATAAATCTTACCCAAAAACTAACAACTGTTCAACGTAGGGAAATTTCGAATGTTGCATGGAAGACTATGTCTGAATGTAAGACAATTACAAGACCGCACTATGTAGAACGCCAACAGATGCTTACGGAATTAGAACGCAGCGTTTCTCTCACTCAAAGATAATGGATTACAAACTTCTTGCATTTTCTTCATTGGCTGTATTTGGAGTCTTGTTAGTTTCAGGAGTTGTAGTATCTTTGATTTCTACACAACTACAATGTTCAAAAATAGGTGTTTCTACTGCTTTTAAGCAAGGTGCAATTTCTGCTGCGGCTCCATCCGTAGTATACACTCTAGCAGCAGCGTTTCTTCTTGTTCGTGACCCATATTCTCGAACATTTCAGTCTTTTGGAATTGACGAAGAAACTGCTAGAATTTTGGCCGTAGGTTATTTGACGATGTTGACAAGCTGGATTACAAGTGTCCAAAATGTTCACACAAGTGAAAAAACAGTATGCCAAACCGATATAAAAGAGATGACAGATTTCAAAAAGAAGATGATGGCAGAATTGGCTGAAAAGGAAAAGCAAAAAGAAGCCAATGCTAAGAAATAATGGACATCATAAGAAAAGGAAACAGGAAAGGATTGGATGTTGATTACGAAGTTAAAGCTACCAATCCCGAAGATGTAGATTCTCTACATAAATCTCTTTTGAAAGATGGATTAATTTTTCTTTATTCGACAGGTGGTCATCCGTATTCGAAA
>Ga0214919_10005245_pt1 | contig 18494 bp, 16 predicted proteins | sample LL1503_MetaG_FD_177994 | JGI IMG/M metagenome (GOLD analysis project Ga0214919, IMG submission 177994) | Freshwater microbial communities from Lake Lanier, Atlanta, Georgia, United States - LL-1503 | ecosystem: Environmental > Aquatic > Freshwater > Lake | place: USA: Georgia | collected...
TCATAGCCATACCTCTTAGATCCTCAGCAATTTGCTTGATTTTCATGTAGGTATTTTCAGAGTTGGGATTTCTCCAATTCTTCATAATGTTAATATAATCCACAATAATTACCTTAAATTTTATACCCCTCATTTCTTCAACTTTCCTTAAATATCTTTCAATGTCATTCACAGAAGCCTGTGATGTCGGAAACTCCTTGATCAATAAATGACCAGGTACTTTTAGATTATCATAAGTTACTGATGATAATTTTTTCTTAATAAGCTGATCGTCATTTGAACTATCGCTATATTCTGAAATAGGTATGCCTAATATATTAGCGCCTACTCTTTTTACATACTTTCTATCTGTCATCTCTAAGGAAAGAATAGCTACGTTATTTCCGGTCTTAACAGCTTGTGCACCTAGATTACCTAGCCATAAAGATTTACCAACCTTAGGCATTCCCATAAAAACATATAATGCTTTTGCAGAAAATCCCCCACCTAACACGGTATCAATAAAAGGATATCCACTAGAGAACGTACTTGAGCTGTATTGTTTGTGGCTATTAGGATTAAAGAAATCCAATCCCTCATCAAAAGCAAAGTCGATATTATTTCTTTCAATAACTATGTTTTTGAAAGTGTCAATAACATTTTTGATATTATCAGAAGTAACCGGAGTAGATTGGATATACTTAACTGCATCAATTGCAGATTTGGTTAAGTTCTTGTACTCAATAAAAAATTCAGTAGTTTCTTTTAACCAGTCTTCTTCATATTTAGATAAATCAATATCATATACTGCTTTTATCTCACTATCTTTAAGATCTCCACCCTTACCCGTTATCTTGAAAGCCTCTACTAATTGTTCAGATGTCGGCATATCGTGATACTTATCCCAGAATTCTTTAGCAGATTCGAATACGATTCCTAAAGCCTCATTCTTAAAGAAATGAGATTTACATGTTTCTAAATAATCAGGTCTGCTTAGAATGTATCTAAGGATAATGTTTTCCGAGTGAGTTAAATCCATTTTTTTTTTATTTTTAGCTTTTGTAGTAGGGATTACTTTGTATCCTATACCATTTTTTTGTTCCGGTGCTTTTTTCAATCTCTTTGAAATCACCATCCTTTATCATAGTTTTGATCACCTCTCCATGTTTCATCTTTTCCCAAGAAGATCCAAAAATAGAATTGAATGTCTGATTTGAGATATCACCATTAGGTCTTCCGTCCTTCACGAGGTAAAGACTTACTTCGTATATGATATCATCTTTGGTTGGATAATTAGGTAGAGATTTCCAGAGATTAAGAATATACTTAAACTTGATCTTATTCCTGTCCATCGATCAAATCCGTTTCGTTTGAATCATCATCAATATCCATGGAGTCTAGAATGTCGCTATGATCAACAAGATCAGGAAATTTGAATTTATCTCTAATAACCTTAGCATCAAGCTGTTCAAGTACTTCCCTAGTAAAAACTTTTTCTGTGAATAGCTCTGTCGATGCTACGGTTTTGCCAAGATGTTTAACACCCCATCTTGTTGCTGTTGCGCTAGGTTTAAACACGGATTCTTTTTTTCCCCCTGCATTTTTAACTTCTTCATATTTACCTCTTTCGATTCCGCACGCTTCCCAAGAAACATAATCTTGTAATCCAACAAATGGATTCATACCATGGGCAAAAGAGATATGAAATTTAACTTGTTCAGGTATTGTGAAACGACTTTTCTTTAAAGTTGAGGTAACAACAATACCAGTTTTAGTTCCAGCTCCATCTTTTAGTTGAGCTTTAGAAAGGAAAGAAACCACAGACATAGCAAAAATAGGTCCGTCACCACCAGATGATTCTTTTGTTGGCATATATCCACCACCCGCATAAACGTGGTTTGTACAGATCAATGGTATTTTAGCTGCAGTTAAATCTAATGTGATAACTCTGAATAGCTTTCTAAGCTCCTTAGCTTTAGCACCCATATCTGCTGCATTATGACCTTTCATTGCATCAGCTAGTTCTTTATCAGTACTTAACATACCTAATGAATCTAGAACTAAAAGTACTTTAGGTTTTTGACCTGCTGCTTTAGCTTTCTTAACTGCATCGATAACATTAGACGCAAATGTCTGAAATTGTGAAACCGTTTGAATAGGTTGATATCTTAGCTTATCTGCATCAATACCAAATTTTAAAGCTCCTGATTTATCGATAGCACCTTCAGTGTCACAATAGATAACATCATACCCGATTTTCTGAGCTTCCCTAACTACATTTAAACAGAAGAATGATTTACCTGTACCGGGATCTCCCATAACCCCAAATGATCTTGAGTTAGGTACCCCGCCGAATAATGTTCCTGATATCTGTGCATTTAATAAATAGTTACCTGTAGGTATCCATTCGTCAACTTCACTAAATGTATTTGTTGAAAGAATAGATCCTGTTTCAAATCCTGCAATTTTAGAAAGCTCCTTATCTAGAGCTGCAAATGAAAAGGTACCCGGTGAACTTTTTTCTGATGTCTTAGCCATAATTTATCTTTAAGTATTTATAAATTATACTGCTAATTATCTAATAAGTTTCTGTGATTATAAAAAACTGGGACTAGTAAAGACTAGTTTTAAAAAAAGGCTCTTAAGTACTCTAAGATTATATCTACCCCTGGGCCAATATGATATTGATTTTAGCAATGGTTTGCAGAAAGGTTTCGGAATTATCGAAATATTTTCTTATAAACCCAAACTTTTTTTAATTTCTTGTTTATTATCGCTATAAAATCCAAGATCTCTTTGGAAATCCTCGAATGCTTCATTATTATCAGCATATACTTTTCCTGATAAAGATCCTATATAAGTCATTGCTAATTTTGATGCATCCTTTGTTTGTGTGTCAAATTCTCCATTAAGATTACCTGTAGGTAGATGTCCTAGATCTATTAATCTTTGTTGGAATGATTTTACTACTTCCTTGTTAACGTTCTTCCCATCTTTAGGAAATACCTGAACGTCACTTTTTCTCTTAATCTTAGAAGGTTTAACCTCACTATCTTTACCCCTAAATGCATCTACTGCTTTCTTAATTACCACATCAGCATCTCTATCTCTATATCTTTTTTCGATAGCTTGTTGATTAGTAACCTCAGAAGCTTTTGCAGCTGCCATTTGCATTAATTCTCTTCCTTTTTCTAGGTATGCTGTAGAAGCAATTCTTTCCCTGCTTTCCCCTAATACATCATTTTTCCACTTCTCTAAAATCCCACCCTTTCTTCCTATTATAGCGATTTGCTTTGATATATCATCTAATTTTGTCTTGATAGATGATAAACTAACACTGCTTGATTCTAGCTCTTTAGGAACGCTAACCACATATTTAAACGAATCCTGTACAAACGATATCATTTCAGAAGCTTCGGATTTAGCTTCCTGCTCTGTTTTAATCGCATTTTTCCGTGTTAACTTTTCACTTTCAGTATCTGTAGAAGAATCATTTCCTAATCCCTTTATATTTTTCTTAAAAGCTACTACATTATCAATCTCACTAGCTAACCCTACTAAGCTACCTTTTAATACATCTGCAGCATATAATAAAGATGCTTTATCATCTCCTGATTCTGCTGACTTGTCTTTTGGCCCACCTTTAAATCCATCTACTATACCCTTTCCTACACCGCTTGCAAAACCTTTTGTATTACCTAAAAATCCTCCGAAATTTTCTAATATGCTTTCTTGAGATCCTGCCCAGTTTTCAGATTCCTCTTTTTTATCGTCTGGTTTTTTAGACAATACTATACTAGCAATAGCATCAGATAATTCCTCGTAGAAATTTTCGGGTGCTTCTGATAATCCGGATTTAATTTGATCTATTGCGCCGTTTAATATATCATCGATTTTTACGTTTCCGAAATAGGCTGGAAAATCTTTTTTAATCTTTTCCGCAATTCTTATCTTATCCTGTTTAGATGTTTTTTCGTCATTTAGTTGCTTTTGTAATTCGTTGATCTTAGCTAGATCTTCTCCTTTTATACCGCCTTCCCTCTTTTCAACAAATCCTAATTCAACATCAGCACCTTGTCTAAACTTATCGATTGCATTTCTATATAATCCTATTGCATTATTAAGCTTGCTTAAAGTCATAAGCTGCTTAGGATCTATCATAGCAGAATATTTCTTCTTCATCTCTGCTAGCTGCTTATCATATTCCTCTTGCTTTAATTTAGGTGTACCGTTTAGCTCAGCGTCTAGCTTTTTCTTCTCCTCAAAATATTTCTTGTAAACATCATTAGACTTAATATTTTTCTGGATTATTCCAGTAATACCAGATCCTGCTGGTGGCCAAGCTCCAGCTATTTGATAAATCTTATCCCATGCATTTTTAAGACCTTTTGCAGTTTTACCAACGCTAGTAGCAATATCTAATCTATCAGATTTGTAATTCTTTATAACAGGAGCAGTTGGATCTACTGCACCGCCTAAACTTGCCATAGCATCTAATGAGTTAAGAGCCTCAATGAATAATGTTACATAAGCAGAATATGATAATTTATTGGACTTGTTGCTAACATTAAGCCCCATATTGATCTTATAATCCTTAGATACCGATGTTTTTTTATCAGCTTCTTTTTTAGTCCCAGCCGAATCTTTTTTATCAGCTGTACCTTTTGTACCCTTTATGTCATCAGGTAAATCGTCATCACCCGTTGGGACTTGAATTTCTTTAGAGGTTTCCGGTTTTTTAGCAGGCGTGCTTTTTATATCATCTGCAAGATCGTCAGTCTCATCCTCATTAACGGATAAGCCCATTCTTTTTTTGCTTTCTAATAAGCCATAGCTAAAGAAGCTATTGATCTTGGATAATCCCATTTTATTTGAAAAGTGATGCTACTTTATCCTTATTCTCTTCGTATTTGTCTAGAAATTTAAGAAATGCTGGAGTCATTGATTTACCATCGAGATCTTTAATTTCTGGTACTAGAGAGCTAAATTTAGAAGATATTGATTTAATCGCTGCTTCAGTTCCTTTACCATAAAGTCCGTCAGCTTTTATCTTTTCTTTATCGCCAAGTAACGTGTTTAATTTTTCTTGTGATTTTTTAATAGTTTCGAAGTTCTTACCCTTTTTAGTTAGATTAGCTTTATCTACATTACCAGATTTTACTTCTTCGTATGATTTATCATCACCTTTCTTTTCGTCTTCTTTTTTCTCTTCTTCCTTTTTAGCATCTTCCTCTTTACCTGCGTCGTCTACGATAGCAACTTCTTCCTTCTGGTTTAATACTTCTATCGCTTTATTTATAAGATCCATTGCGCTTTTGATAGATGCCTGTACCTTACCGTCAATACCTAATTTAACTAGTGCTTTACCTTGAATATCATTCATTCTAGCAGGTACTTCGTTAATTTTACCTAAGATTTCTTCTAATTTATTTTTTCTCTCTTTTCTCTTCATACCTTCCCATGCCTTCTCATCAGAAAGTAAATCATAGTATCCTTTTAGTTCTTTAGCTATTGTAACGCATTCACCTTTTAAACTTTCAACAGGTGAGTTTTTAGCCAAATAGACAACTTGGGAATAAATTGGTGTAATCTTCTTTACTAGTTCTTCTCTTTCGTCTGTAAAAGTATTTTTCTCGAAAATATGCAAATGACCTTGTTCTTCGTTTACCAATCCCTCTTTAACATCTTGTTTTTCTACTTTAGGAGCTTCTTTTGCAGTTTGCCCCAATTGGGAGATGTAAGCTATTGTCTTTTTATAAATAGTGTCTTTAATCTTATCTGCAGCTTTCTCGTCACTTTTTAATAATGTGTCGTATGCGTCTTTAAGTTTTTTACCCGCAACTACCATTGCTGTAGCAGCTTCTTTATATTTAGGATCAACTTTACCTGCAATTTTATTTATTGCGTCCAGCATTCCCTGGCCCTTATTATCTGAATCAGCTACTGCGGTAAGATCTTTACCAGCATCTTTATAATCGCCAATTTTTGTAACTAATGCTCCATAAGCTTGCATAAAAAGATCTATCATCTGATCTGCTGCACTTATTGATCCTGCTTCATCAGCTTCGTTTAGCTTGTGATAACTTCTGTAGTCTAATACTCTATTTGTTGACATACGGTTTAATTTTTTTTACATCCTATATATCACAAAAAAATTCCGCTTTTGAGCGGAATTCTATTTAAGGGGATAAACAGTATTAGCAATACTTATCCATCCAGTATTGAATCATCTCGTCTAGCATTGTTTCGAAGCTGTATTCTGGGACCCATCCAGTTTTGTGTCTTAACTTAAATGAATCGCCTTTGAGATCGTCTAGCTCCTCTGGTCTCATAAACTTTTGGTCTTGGGTGACATAATCTTTCCAATCAAGGTCAAGCTGACCGAACACGTATTCTACAAGCTCCAGAACAGAATGCGATATGCCGGTCGAACAAACATAGTCATCAGGTTCACCCTCTTGGAGAATCATCCACATAGCTTTAACATAATCTTTAGCGTGACCCCAATCTCTAGTAGCGTTTAGATTGCCTAAGCTGAGCTTTTCTGCCATACCCAATTTAATCTCTACCGCAGCCTTTACCACCTTATTAGTGACAAAATTAATGCCTCTCCGTGGTGATTCATGATTGAATAGAATACCATTGCTTATAAACATCCCGTAAGAATTCCTATAGTTTCTGCAAATGTTGTACGAGAATACTTTAGCACACCCATAAGGGGACACAGGATTCATTGGTGTTGTTTCCCTTTGATACCCGTCGTCATCAATAGAATTACCAAACATCTCTGAAGATGATGCCTGGTATATCTTAATATCCTTATTAAACACTCTCACTGCTTCTAGTAAATTTAGCGTGCCTATTCCTGTTGCCTGTGCGGTATAAACTGGTTGGTCAAAAGATATCCTAACATGCGACTGAGCAGCTAAGTTATAAACCTCATCTGGGTTTGACGTTTTTAAAGCATGCAAAAGAGAGGGTACATCTAAAAGATCTGCATAGATTAAATTGCCTTTTATCTTTTCGTACACCCGATCTAATCTAGAAGTCTGATTTTCAGATACTGAATTTCTCTTAATCGTACCATAAACTTCATATCCTTTATTTATTAAGAATTCAGCCAGATAACTTCCGTCCTGCCCATTAATACCTGTTATTAAAGCTCTTCTCATTATTTTCTTATATTTGGGTAATTATCTTTAAACCATGTTACCGATTTATGTATTCCCTCCTCTATTGGAGTAAATTTAAAATATGGTGCTATTGATCTTATGACCGAATTATCACTTGGTTTCCTAAATTGACCTTCTGGTTTATCTAAATCCCAAATTATTTTGCCCTTGAAATTAAATTCACTTGCTATTATCTCAACAACATTTTTTATTGATATCTCCTTTCCCGATGATATTATAACAGGCACACCATCTATATAATTATCAAAAAGTATACGGGTTAATTTGGCTACATCTTCGGAAAATATAAATTCTCTTAACGGACTTCCTGATCCCCATATAGTAACATCAGAACCGCTTATGTCTGCCAAATGGAATTTATGAATTAAAGAGGGGAGAACATGACCATCTTCTAAATGATAGTTATCAGCTGGTCCATAAATATTACATGGAATAACACTAAAGTAATTAACTCCATATTGTTCTCTATATGATTGCATTTGTATCTCAGCCATTCTTTTAGCATAGGCATAACCATAATTAGAAGAATGTGGGGGACCTAAATGGATCTTATCTGGGGTAAGTGGATATTCTACTTTATCCGGAAATACACAGGTTGAAGAAAATGCAATTAGTTTACTAATCCCCGCTTTTCTTGCTTCCTCTATAATGCCCGTATTCATCTTAAGATTTTCATAGGTAAATTCCCCAGGATATGTCATATTACCTTTTACCCCGCCAACTCTAGCAGCACAATGAATAATACCGTTTATATTTTTACTAACTAGAAAATTTTCTATATCTTTTTGATTTAATAGGTCTAGATTTTTAGAACCTATCTTTAAATAATCTTCACCTTCAAATCTAGACCCAACCAGTCCTGTTCCACCTGTTACTAATATATTATTCATTTCCGATAGTTTTATATTTTTTAATATAATCGACTTCTTTATAATATTTTAAAAGATTCTCATCAGTAGATCTGTATAGATTTTCATATACCTCCCAGTTTTTTCTTATGTGGGGATTTAATGCTGAACTATCATTACCCCTGTAATGTTCAAAATGATATACCTTGTATCCTGGCTTCCATTTAACATTTAAACCTAATCTTGGAAATCTAAATCCTCTTTCTTTATCTTCCGGTCCGTATGATATGAAGTTCTCATTTTCTGCCCCAAACTTTTTATAAAGTCCGGTGTTAAAAAAAATACAGTGTCCATATTCTGCAGGATAATCGAAAGTAATACCATATTTATTACCTTTATCTAATATGTCTATGTCAAATTCAAGATCTCCAAAATTAGAATGATCGAAATTTATATTAACCGCTCTTTGCCCAGTCTGGCTAAATTCATATGGATATAAAACATCACATTCTCCTTTTATAATAGATTCCTGGCATTCTATGTAATTATCAGGACTAAGTATAATATCTATGTCATAGTTTGCAACAACTGGTGTTACCACTTCATCTAGCATTATGTTTAGATATTTTGTTCTATGAAAAGCTTCCTCCGGTTGTTCTAGCCAGTGCTTTATTTCAAGGTTTCCTAGTTCTTCTAGAAAATCGAGTTTGGATTCTCCATCAGATATCTCGTAAATAAAAACATTTGTTTTTATGTGCTTATTTATATAGCCTAATACAGTTTTTGCGTTTCTGTATCTGTCTGGATGCTCTACCTTTATCGGTATAATAAGTGTTGTATTTGTTAAATCTATCATAAATTCTATTTTCTTAAAAAATCATGGCCACCGAATAATCTCTTATCTACTTGTATTATTATAGGATCCTTTTTCGATAGCTCCAGGTAGCTTATGCAATTTGAATATTCAAAGGTTGCATTTTGTTTTTTTGAAACAAGTATTTGTTCAGGATATGCGTAAACAGGTGGTATACACATTACCTTTTTATTCATCAAATATTTATTCATATGTGACTCATCAATTACTGTTGCAATTATATCATTATCTAGATCCTTTTTTGTATTCTCTGCTATGATATTGGACATTTTCATAAATTCGTTTGTTCTTCCTCCAAAAAAACATCCTTGATAATAATATTCACCATTACCATATGGAATGTAAGCTAAACTTTTTGGATTTCTCTCATATGGAAAATTTTCTTTTGGATCTAGAAAATATCCAGGATGTACTACTGCACAGAAATCATGATCTTCGTTTGGTAGTATTTCATTATTTACTGATTGAAGGGCTTTCATATTAGCATTCGTGAAGAATATGAAATCTATGTCTGAAAATAAATATTTATTTTGGTAAATGTTTTTAAATCTGTTTAATGAATCGAAGGGCCATTTCTCCTTCTCTTTAATTATGTAATGTATATTATCACCTTTAATATCAGGATCAACATTATCAGTAAATATAAAGTATTTTTTTTCATGGCTAGGTAAAAAGAATTTTTCAAAAGATTCAATTAGATCTTTTACGAAAATGTAATATTTCCCTGTTGCTATAAAGATTATTCCTATTTTCATTTTTTTGTTTTTATTAAAATGTAAGTCCCTTTGGATTATTTTCAGAAGCTACTATTAAAGATGTTGTACCTTCGTCGATCTTGACCATATCATCAAATTCTACCTGATTAAAAAAAGATTTTTTCTTTACTTTTTTCATCAGACAAAATACGAGATTGCCATTATTTTCATATTCTATTTGACATAAATCAATTATGACATATCCTATTTTTTCAAAATTCTTGAAAAAATCAAAGTCGTAATAAAATCTACAATGACCTTTCCAACTACCTATTTCAGGTATTTCATGAATTGAATAACCACCTATTTTTGTCCACATGTGAATATTCTTCCAACAGTTATAATGACCCTTTTTGGGTTCAACATGCTCTGAGGTTCCGAAATTTGATATGACATCCCATAGATATTCATCAGTATGTTCAACTGACAGGTCTTTAATTGTTACCCCTTCTCTTTTATGTAGATCTACGCTTTCCCATTTAGTATAGTAAGGCCCTTCGATATCTCTCATCTTTCTCCCTTTATTTTCTCCGAATATTACATCCTGGTCTCCTATTTCAAGAAATTCCATATCTTCTGAAAAATGCTTTTCTTTTATTAAAAGATATTTTTCGTATAATAAATTTGATACACCCATATTTTTATTTTTTATAAAATAGTGTATCATAATAATCAGATCCGTATTTATAATCTAATCTATTGCTTATAACCGAATACCCCATTGACTGTATTTTATTTACTATTAATTCTGTTCTTACTTTAAGATTAGGATCTAAAAAATCATGGAACTCAACGGTTATCTGGTCTATCTTATCTAATGTTTCTTTAGATATATTTTCAAGTAGTTCGTATTCCGCACCTTCGATGTCAATTTTAAGAATGTCTATTTTTTCGATTCTATACATTTCAAAAATGCTATCGATAGTAATTCTTTTTATTTCATGCTCTACTGGATTTTCAAAATAAGTAAACATGCTGGTTCCGTTATAAGGAGAACTTGGATCTTCTCTAAAAATTTCAAATCCATCAGGTATGGTGGAAATGAATCTATTTAATTTTGATACATTCTCCATTTCCTCTATAAGGTTGAAGTTTGTAGGATTTGCTTCAATCAAAACTGATTTACCTATTCCATTAAACCTTTCAGAAAATTCAGCTGTAAATTCTCCTAGACAAGCTCCTAAATCAACTATAACAGCTTTCCTTTCGGAAAATCCTTTATCTATAAAAGTGTGTTCCTTTATGTTTACTAGATTCATATTTTATAAAATTCTTTTACTTTATTAAAGTTATTTTTTTTAGTTTCAAAAATCTCTTCGTGATTAAAGTGAATCATAACGCACTCATTTTTGTCATAAAGATTATGTTTAAATGCTGCATAGCCATTTTGGAAAAGATGATATGGCAGTATATCCAAATCGGCCTCTTTAAAATTTTCTATTGATCCTTTATAGAATTCATCCATATGAGATCTTGATGTCCATGATCTGCAATAATCATTTAATATTTCCTGTTCTCCTCTATCTACGGTTGATTGCAACTTTATAAGATTATCAAGTAGTCCTAATGCTTTGTCCGTATTATTTATCCAAAAACATCCGGTGCAGACCCAGCTATATCTGTCTTCATAATCTCCTGCATCAGGTTGGAATAAGATATCTTTATCTTCCTGTATAAATGAAGCTGGATCGCTAAAAAATAAAACGTCATTGTCTATGAACCAAACGGGGCCCTGAGTTTCTTTTATGTAGTCACATATAAGAGGAAACTTCAATCTCATTAGCTCCTTAAATCTACCTACAAGGTATCCATGGAGTCCACCTATTTCGGCGTCTTCTATTTTTCTCGTTTTTATATTCTCTGATAAATTCATGCTTTTTAATCTTTCGAAGCTAGCAGTATCCGCACAGTAGATTAATAGATTATGGTGCTTTAAGAAATCTTTTCCGAAGTTTTCTATTTGTGAATCGCAGAAGAATTCATATCCGCTATTAGTTAGAGTTACAAAGTTTATTGTTTTCATTATATGATTTTTACGTTTTTATAATATACATCTGAGGTATCTTTTTGTATTGAATTACCGAACCATCTCGAAGGAGCAATTACTGTTTTATCTGGGTTTTTATTGAGCCAAGATCCCCACCAGCTAAAAGAGCTGTTTGCAATTATATTATGATCACACAATGACATTGCACACATCTCAGTATATGGATTTTCTAAATTGCTAATTATATAATCTGGATCTTTAAACTCTGATCTGCACCATTCTATATCATCTGAAAATATTAGGTATTTGATATTATCGTTTAGTATTCTAAGTTCTTCGATTGCATTGTTATAATAATTAAAAGAACATGGCGGATGGTGATCTGGAAACATGACATAATCTCCTCTTCTAACGTGTATAGAAGCTATTACTGCATCTTTATTCTCTTTCCTTATTGTTTGTATATAAGCCTCAGCAGAGTCCTTATAAGGGCTTTTAAATACGAACTGGGAAAGTATAATATCTCTAAATTCATTAAAGTATTTTTCAGTCTGGAAGTACCCATTTAATGAGCAATCACCAGATATACTTTCCACTCCTGGATTGTATCCAAATTCATTCTCATTGTAATAATATCCCTGGTTTATATGTCTTTGCGGGATGAAGTATTCAGGACTGATATCAAAGCAATCAGTAAGATCGCATTTAACCGACATGCATCGCCCGATCTTAGGATCGAAAGGACCAGACTCTTGATAATTAAGGCAATTCTCGATAGGGAATCTTGCAATAGTATTTAATCTATTGGCAATTCCTATGGTTGAGGCAAACTGAAACATCTGGTTTCCTAGCCTCCCCATATAACCTATTTGTTGAAATGATATCATTATTACTCTACTATTCTTATTTTACCCAAAATCCACCTTTAAGTTTCAAAGTGGAACCAAATACTATAAAATCGATAAAATAAGAAAAGAATTCTCATCAATGGAAAAATTAGCAGTAATAGTACCCTATAGAAATAGGGCAGAACATCTAAAAGAGTTTATGCCTTATATGGAAAAATCTTTAACTGGGGAGAAAGTACCATTCGACATATTTATAATAGAACAGCATGACGATAAACCATTTAATCGTGCTAAGCTACTGAATGTAGGATTTAGTGAAGCTAATGAATATGACTACTTTGCTTTCCATGATGTTGATATGCTTCCCGTTGATTCAGACTACTCATTTCCTGATGGTCCAACCCACCTTTCATCTGAGGTTGAACAATTCAATTGGGGATTACCGTATGATGGATATTTCGGCGGAGTTACCTTATTTGACAAAGAGAGCTTTGTTAAAATTAATGGGTACTCTAATGAATATTGGGGATGGGGCGCAGAAGACGATGACGTGATTCACCGGTGTATGATAAGGGATGTTGACACATACAGAAAACCATGTAGATACAGATCTTTAAATCATGAGAGAAATATAGAGAGATTTGAATACAATCAGAATCTAACTAAACTCTACGAATTCCAAAATTCGGATTCACCAGAAACTATGATAGAAAATGATGGCATATCTAGCTTGGTATACGAAAAGATATCATCGGAAAATCTCTCAGACAGAACAAAATTAATCAGAGTTAAGTTATAGATAGTGTTTAAGCTAAAGGACATAAAGAAGGATCGGCTGGTCATATTTGACCTCGATGACACCTTAGTCAAAACAGATGCAAAAATCAAGATAATAAGTGGGAGAACAAAAAAGGTAATAGCTGAGCTAACACCTAATGATTTTAATTCATTTAAGAAAAAATCAGGTCACATACTTAATTTTGATGATTTCGAAGACCCTGATATTCTTAGACAAGGTAAGCTTATCCACTCTATATTTTCTAAGCTAAAGTATTATTATAAAAAAGGAATACCAGTTGCTATTGTCACCGCAAGAAGCTCTTCGGATATAGTTAGGCAATTCTTTCTTGAAAATGGTATAGATATCCATCCGGATTTAGTTATAGCCATAAATGACCCCGAATCCAATTTGGAAGGAAATATAGCTGAGAGAAAGCAAAAAGCTATTAAGAACCTAATTGATGAGGGTTACATCAATTTAATATTCTTTGATGATAATGAGGATAATTTAAGATTAGCTAAAAATCTAGAGGGATATAAAAATTCTAAAATAAAGCTAATTCAGGTTATTTAATCGTCGGATTTTCTAAGATCGTTAAGAACTCTATTTACAGTATTCTTTAAATGCTCTCTGTTTTGATCTATTGATAAGGGATCATCATTTTTTAGAAGATAACTTATACCCTCTAGTGCGCCTAAGGAAAATGCTATCTTAGCCTTTAGGTGATTATTTTCCTCCATAACCTCAATAATTTTAGTTCTTTGTGCTTGAGATTCTATTTCTTTTCTAGACTCCATTTTTAATTCCATTTGAAATGTATAATGTATATAATCAAACCCCGCAAAAACACCAAAAACTTGAAATTGAGATTTGCTGTATACCTAAAAATTTAACAAATAAAAAAGGACCTATTGGTCCTTTTCTTGATCTCTTTTTTCCTGAATGTATTTAGCTTTTTTAATCTCATCCCTTCTGGATACACTTTTCTTTTTAAAAGCTTTCCTTTCTTTAAGCTCTTTTACTATTTGTAATTTAGAGTATTTATATTTGTATTTCTTGAGAGCAGCATCAATGCTCATTTTACCATCAATGTTTATCTGAATCATTTTGATTTGGTTTCTTTTTTGCTGTTATCTTAACCTTTACAGGTATCTGCATATCTGCTTCTTTTATTGGATCATAGGAAAGAGTTACTGTACTTCCTTCGCCTATCTTCCCCTGTACCATAAGATCTGCCAAAGTGTCTTCTACATATTTCTGAAGCATTCTCTTGATAGGTCTTGCACCAAACTTAGGATCAAACCCATTCTCAGCTATTTTTTCCTTTAGATCCTGTGCAACCTTTACTTTATAACCAAGGCTTTCTAATCTAGGCATAATCTTGCTTATCTCAACATCAAGAATGCGAATAACATCTTCCTTTTCTAGGGCTTTAAAGTAAACAATATCATCCAATCGATTTATAAACTCTGGCGAAAATGTCTTTTGCAATTCTTTCTTTAATAGAATCTCATTTTCAGTCTCTGCTTTATCTTGTTTAGATTTGGTAGTGAATCCCATACCTCCGCTGTAGTCTTGAAGATTTCTTTGACCCACATTAGATGTTAAAATGATTAGTGTGTTTTTAAAATTTATTTTTCTACCCATTCCATCTGTAATAGCTCCTTCATCTAATATCTGTAACATGGTGTTAAAGATGTCAGGATGAGCCTTTTCGATTTCATCGAATAGTACTATAGAATAGGGTTTTCTCCTAACCTTCTCTGTTAGCTGCCCACCGTCTTCGTGTCCGATATATCCTGGAGGAGCACCAATCAATTTAGTTGCTTCAAATTTCTCCATATATTCGCTCATATCAACTCTAATAAGAGCATCAGGATCACCAAACATAATGCTGGCAAGTTCTTTAGCTAATTGGGTTTTACCTACACCAGTTGGTCCAATGAATATAAATGATCCGATAGGTTTGTTAGGATCTTTTAGCCCCATCCTATTCCTTCTAATAGCTTTAGCAATTTTTTCTATTGCGTGATCTTGTCCGATTACTTTAGCCTTAAGATCTGGCTCAAGACTAATAAGCTTTTCGTTTTCTAACTGGCTTACTTTTTTAAGTGGAATGCCTGACATCATAGAAACAACCTCTGCTACCTTTTCACCGTCTACGACTTTCTTTCTCTCCTTCATTTTCTTCTCCCAGTCTTTAACCTCTATATCCAACGATATTTTAATCTTTCTCTCCTGGTCTCTGTATTTAGCAGCACCTTCATAATCTTGTTTAGCTACTGATTTTTTCTTATCCTCCTGAACAGTCTCTAGGTTTTTCTCTAATGTCTTAATAACATCAGGGACTTTAACATCAGTTAATTGAGTTCTACTTCCTGCCTCGTCCATAGCATCTAATGCTTTATCAGGAAAGTTTCTATCGGTAATGTATCTTTCGGTTAATTTAGCACAATTGATAATGGCATCTTCAGTGTATGTAACATTGTGATGCTCTTCATATTTCTGCTTAACGTTATTTAAAATCAATAGCGTTGTTTCTAGATCAGGTGCATCCACTTGAACCTTTTGAAATCTTCTTTCTAGTGCTCCGTCCTTCTCAATGTTCTGACGATATTCATTTATTGTTGTTGCTCCGATGCATTGTATCTCACCTCTTGCTAAAGCAGGCTTAAACATATTTGCAGCATCTAATGATCCTGATGCACCACCAGCTCCAACCATAGTGTGGATCTCGTCAATAAATACGATTACGTTTTTATTACCTCTAAGTTCTTCTAAAATTGCTTTTATTCTTTCCTCGAATTGTCCACGATATTTAGTACCAGCAACAACGGAACCTAGATCTAAGGTAAGCACTCTTTTATTAAGTAGACCTCTCGAAACTTTTCTTTGTACAATTCTAAGTGCAAGTCCTTCTGCAATAGCAGATTTACCCACACCAGGATCCCCAATCAAAACTGGGTTGTTCTTTTTTCTTCTTGAAAGAACTTGGGATACTCTTTCTATTTCTTCCTCTCTACCTATAATAGGATCAAGTTCTCCCTTAATGGCCATCTCGGTCAGATCTCTTGAATATTGATCTAAAACCGGAGTTTTGCTACCACCCTTTTTATAAATAGGGTCGTTTAAATTATCGTCGTATTCGTCTTCGAAAGCCATATTTTCCTGTTGTTTTAATTTTAGACAAAAATACGATTAAATTTCGGGTTAAAAAAATAAAATCGGTAATAATAAAATCCATTTTGGATTATTGCCAAGCTGGAATATAATAGTCTGTTCCCCCTATGTTAACTATGATCCAACCAGCAGGGGATACAGGGGAACCAGAGTTTGCTTTAGTGTCATCAGGGGCACCACTTACAAATCCCATAGATCCCATACTGACAGGGGCAGAATTAAAAGTTCCTGGACCTAATGGGCCAGTAGCTCCTTGAGGTCCTAAAGCTCCTTGAGCTCCTTGAGCTCCCTGATCCCCTGATGTACCTGATGAACCAAACGGTGATCCTTGTGCACCCTGTGCACCGCTTATTCCTGATGTACCGGCAGATCCAGATGTACCTGATGTACCCGAAGAACCACTAGTTCCAGATGTTCCGCTAGTACCATTAGATCCATTTATACCTGAAATGCCTGCAAGACCTGACGTTCCACTTGTCCCTGCTGATCCACTTTCTCCAGAGGATCCTGATGACCCATTAATTCCAGATGTCCCGGATGACCCATTAATTCCAGATGTCCCGGACGAGCCATTAATTCCTGATGTACCATTAGATCCATTTATTCCCGAAATGCCTGCAAGACCTGACGTTCCACTTGTTCCACTTGTTCCACTTGTTCCGGCTGATCCGAATGGTGAACCTTGAGCTCCCTGCGGGCCTTGAGCTCCTGATGTTCCCGATGTTCCCGATGATCCCGACGTACCGCTAGTTCCAGAGGTTCCACTTGTTCCACTAGTTCCTGAAGACCCATCGATTCCCGATGTTCCTGCTGATCCCGATGTACCGCTTGTACCGCTTGTACCTGATGTTCCTGCTGATCCTGACGTACCACTAGTTCCTGATGTTCCACTTGTTCCTGATGTTCCGCTAGATCCGGTTATACCTGAGGATCCGGATGATCCGAACGGAGCTCCTTGAGCTCCCTGTGGACCCTGCGCTCCTGATGTACCAGATGATCCATTTATTCCAGAAGTACCCGCTGATCCCGATGTTCCGCTAGTTCCTGATGTACCTGCTGATCCTGAGGTACCTGAAGTACCGCTAGTTCCTGATGTACCTGATGTACCTGAAGATCCATTAGATCCGTTTATCCCAGAAATACCTGCTAGCCCTGATGTTCCTGATGTTCCTGATGTACCAGATGATCCATTTTTTCCCGAAGATCCTGAAGATCCATTAGATCCGTTTATCCCGGAAATACCTGCTAGCCCTGATGTTCCTGATGTTCCTGATGTTCCCGATGAGCCGTCCGATCCATTAATACCCGAGATTCCAGCAAGTCCAGATGTTCCAGATGTTCCTGATGATCCATTAGATCCGGATGTTCCTGATGATCCGTTTTTTCCGGATGATCCAGATGATCCATTAGATCCGTTCAATCCCGATACCCCTGCAAGACCTGATGTTCCTGATGTTCCTGATGATCCGGAGCTTCCCGAAGAGCCTGAAGTTCCAGCTGATCCAGCTGATCCTGATGATCCTGAAGTTCCAGCTGATCCTGATGATCCTGAAGTTCCAGCTGTTCCACTAGACCCTGCTGATCCTGCTGATCCTGAAGAACCTGAAGAACCTGAAGTTCCTGCTGTTCCGCTAGATCCAGCCGATCCAGAGCTTCCTGAAGAGCCTGAAGTTCCTGCTGATCCAGAGGAGCCTGAAGTTCCAGCTGATCCTGCTGATCCAGAGCTTCCTGAAGAACCTGAAGTTCCTGAGGTTCCCGATGTTCCTGCTGATCCGGAAGAGCCTGAAGAGCCTGCTGATCCGGAAGAACCTGAAGTCCCCGAAGTTCCGTGTGATCCACTCAATCCAGAAATACCAGCTAGTCCAGAAGTTCCTGCTGTTCCGCTAGATCCAGCCGATCCACTAGATCCTGATGATCCACTGGCACCGCTAGATCCTGAAGATCCGTGTGGTGGTCCTTGGGCGCCTTGGGTTCCCTGAGGTCCTATTGGTCCGGTAACACCTTCAACATAATCTAAAGCGTTCCATGGACTTTGTCCATCACCTATCT
>Ga0214919_10005246_pt1 | contig 18491 bp, 21 predicted proteins | sample LL1503_MetaG_FD_177994 | JGI IMG/M metagenome (GOLD analysis project Ga0214919, IMG submission 177994) | Freshwater microbial communities from Lake Lanier, Atlanta, Georgia, United States - LL-1503 | ecosystem: Environmental > Aquatic > Freshwater > Lake | place: USA: Georgia | collected...
ATAGGTTTCGTTGATGCTGGGCACGTCCGGCTCCGCTGCCGAGCGCTGCGGCAACGCGGTGGCGATCAGGCGGATCTTTCCGCTCTTGACCAGCGGGTCGGCCGACGACGGCGTCGAGAACATCACCTGCACGCGGTTCGAGCCCAGGTCGACCATGGCGGCCGGTTCGCCCTTGTACGGCACATGGGTCATGTTCACGTTGCCCGCCAGTGCGAGCAGCTGCGCGCTGGCGGCGATGCTGGTCACGTTGCCGCTGGCGTAATTGAGCTTGCCGGAATTCTTGCGGGCGTAGTCCATGAGCTCGGCGACGTTTCGCACCGGCAGCTCGGACGCCACGTAGAGCTGCAGCACGAAGCGGCCGATCAGGGCGATCGGCGTGAGGTCCTTCAGCGGGTCGAAGGACAGCGACTTCACCAGGTAGGGCAAAGCCACCGTGCCGACCGACCCCACCAGCAGCGTGTAACCGTCGGCCGGCGCCGTGGCTACCGATGCCGCGCCGATGGCGCTGTTGCCGCCGGGGCGGTTCTGTACCAGTACCGGCTGTCCGAGCGCGCTGGCCATGTCGGTCGCGAGCAGCCGGCTGGACAGGTCGCTGGCCGAACCCGCGGGAAACGGCACGACCAGCGTGACCGGGCGGCTCGGATAGCTGGCCAGCTGCGCGGCCGCGAAGGGCGCCGCGAGCGCGAGCAGGCCCGCGACAACTACACTGACGCAACGATCAAACATATTGGCTCCTATGGTCCATGTCAAAATCGCGGAGCGCGCGCGCCACGTCGGCGGCAGGCGGCGTTCGGAATGGCGCGTTGACGTGTTCGCTCTTGCGAAGCCGCGCGGTGCGCCGCAGCGACACCAGCGACTCGAGCACCTTCAGGCCGCAGGCCGAGACCTCGACCACCGGAACGCCGGTGTCGGCGACGCTGAAATAGCCGTGCTTCTGGAACACCGGGCCGAACAGCTGACCGCCCGCGATGATCACGTCCGCGCCGTCTTCGATGCACTCGAGCGAAGTCTGCGTGAAGGCGCGCAGGAAGTCATCGCTGCGACCTTCGAGCGCCTCGACAATATTCTCGTAGGTCATCCCGAAGCGCCGCACAGGCCGGCGCGTGATCGCGCGCGATTCGGCGCCGTAGATGCGCAGCGACCGCTCAATCATGGGTACGTAGCCTTCGTGCACCGTGAGGACCGCGAAGCGGCGCCCGAGCGTCTGCGCCAACATGATGGACGACTCCAGCGGACCGGCCACCGGGATGGTCGCGGCCTCGCGCGCGGCATACAGGCCCGGGTCCCAGTGGGGGCCGATGATGGCTCCGTCATAGCCTGCCTCCTGCGCATGAAGGATGTCGCGGGTCACCCAGACGTCGTTGAGCATCCCAAGGAAATGAGACGACAGCAGCGAACTGGTCTTTTCCATCCAGCCGATGGTCACCTGCGTGCCCGGGGAAACGATCTGCTGCGCGTATTCGGTCAGCAGCCGTTCGAGTTGGGGGCCGTAACCGGTGCGGCCGGGCATCTCGAGGGTCAGGCCGACGGGCCAGTAGAGTTTCATCGCTGCGGCTTTCAATTGGTCACGCCGATGGCCTTGATGATCGGGCGCCACCGGTCGATCTCGGCCTGCACCAACTGCTTCGTGCCCGCGGGCGTGGAGCGCGCGTCGATATCGATGCCCATGCCCTGCGCGCGCTGCCTGAACTTCTCGTCGGCGAGCATGTCGTTGATCGCGCGGTCGAGCCGGCTGACGACCGCGGCGGGCGTGCCTTTGGGAGCCGCGATGAAGAACCAGGAATAGGTCTCCGTGCCGGGAAAGCCCGCTTCCGCCCCGGTCGGCAGCCCGGGGACGACCGGGGATCTCGCCGCAGCGGTGAGCGACAGCGGCTTGATCGTGCCATCGGCTAGGCGCGGCGCGCAGGTCGTCACCGAGCACAGCATGAAATTCACGTGGCCGCCGATCAGGTCGGTCAGGGCTGCGCTCTCGCCTTTGTAGGGCACGTGCACCGCATCGGTCTTGGTGAGGTGCTTGAGCATCTCGCCGCCCAGGTGCATGGGCGAGCCAATGCCGGCCGAGGCGAACTGCAGCTTGCCAGGATCCTTGCGCATGACCTCAACTAGCCCCTGCAGATCGTTGACCTTGAGCGACGGGTGCGTGACCACGATGAAGCTCAGTTGCCCGATCTTGCCGACAAACTCGAAGTCGTTGACGGGATCGAACGGTAGCTTGGGATTCATCGTCGCGTTTAGCGCGTGCGCGAGGGTTCCGAACAGCAGGGTATAGCCGTCGGCCGGGGCACGGGCCACCTGTCCGGTCGCGAGCACCGCGCCGGCGCCGGGCCGGTTCTCCGGCACCACCCGCTGACCGAGCCGGGTCGTGAGGTTCTCGGCCACGATGCGCGCGAGCACGTCCGTCGCGCCACCGGCGGTGTACGGGATCACAAGCTGCACCGGCCGCGTCGGGTAATCCTGCGCATGTACCGCCCCGGCGCCAGCCGTCAGCGCCGCAATTCCTATCGAAACCAAAAGTCGCATGAGCACCTGCTTCATGGTTGTTTTATATGGATGCCTCCCGGGTAGCAAGAAAAATTCGTATTGTGTTGCGGAGAAGTCGGCTGCTTTCTTATATCCGGCCTTGGTTGCGTGGACTGTCTGGTTTCCCATACTCGCCCGCTGGCCCCGATGCATATCCGCTGACAAGTGCCTCATCTCCTAGAACGGACTTTTTATGTCCGAACAAGCATTCAGGTTTAGCTCGTCCCGGTCTGACCTGTTTCACATCACTTCACTCTTTGACTGACTCACTACCCTACAAAGACTGAACCATATCCTTTTCTGGTTGGTTGATAAATTAGCTTGGCTCTTTGCGCATCATACCGCCGTCGGGTATGAAATCCAACCGTGTCAGCCCAACCAACTATCGCACCCTGGACCAGCATGAGGGGTAGGGAAAACCAGCATGAAAACCCGCGCTTTTCGGGTGCGGGTTCTGTCGCAGTAAGCCTAGACGACAATCCTGGCCATGCTTGATTTCCGCAAAAGTTCGATCAACGGCATCTTGCGCAAGGTCCTCAAGCGATTTCACTACCCTCTTGAAGTGATGTTGACTTGCGTGAGATGGTACGTGGCCTACCCGTTGAGCTTGCGACACGTGGAGGAGATGATGCAAGAGCGCGGTGTCTTCGTTGACCACTCCACCGTTCATCGCTGGGCGATCAAGATGTTGCCGGTTCTTGCCGCCATTTTTCGCAAGCGCAAGTGCCCTGTGGGTCGGAGCTGGCGAATGGATGAAACCTATATCAAGGTGTCTGGCCAGTGGAAGTATCGTTACCGAGCTGTTGATCGCGCTGGCGATACGGTGGACTTTCTTCTCACTGCCAAGCGAGATATGGCTGCTGCCCGCCGATTTTTAGAACGTGCCATCAACCTGCGCGACGTGCCAGAGAAGATCACCATCGACAAGAGTGGCGCCAACACAGCAGCCATTGAAAGTGTCAAGGCTGACGCCTGCGTCGACATCGTGATGCGCCAAAACAAATACCTCAACAACATTGTCGAGCAGGACCACCGGGCCATCAAACGGCTCACCCGACCGATACTCGGATTCAAGTCGTTTTGGAGTGCACGAATCATCATCGCCGGGATCGAAGCCATGCACATGATCCGCAAAGGGCAGATGGACTGCCCCGGTGGTCAAACCACGTCCGCAGCACAGCAGTTCTACAGCCTGGCTGTTTGATCACCAGGTCAGCGACGCAACTCTGTTCGGCCAGAGTCCGTTATCGCGACAGAACCGCTTTGTCTACCCCAGGGCACCCGGGTCAAATAGATGCCCCACGCCACGGGAGTCACCGCTGCTTAGGCGGGCGGCCCAGGAGCCGCGGCCCGGTGAACATGCCGATTGACCTGCCAAGGGCCTCCAGCGCAGCGATCCGCGTCAGCCCCTCACTTCGCTCCTGCCGGATCTTGCGCGTTTCCCAGCCGTTGGTTGTCCTGGCCTCGGCGCAGCGGGCGCGCACTAAAATTCCTGCGGGGCTGCCTGCGGCAGCTCGGAGGCATTTGATGAATTTTTTAACCACCAGGCTAGCGGCATTTTTCATGATGGCCTGCGTCGGCGCGTCCCATGCGCAGGACTGGCCCAACCGGCCCGTCCGCATTATTTCGCCATTCACGGCGGGCGGCGGATCGGACACCATCGCACGCATACTCGCGACCCAATTGAGCGAGAAACTCGGCAAGCAGTTCATCGTTGAGAACAAGGGCGGTGCGGGCGGGCTGATTGGCACTGCCGCGACGGCAAAGGCGGAGCCCGATGGCTACACCTTGGTCATGTCGAGCATTGCAACCCATGTCATCGCGCCGGCGACCAACCCTAATGCCGGCTTTGATCCGCTCAAGAGTTTCACCCACATAGCCTATGTAGGCGGCCCGCCAACCGTGATCGTCGCGCATCCGTCGCTGGGCGCGAAGAACTTCAGCGAACTGCTCGCCACATTGAGGAGCAGCCCACAGCCAACGGCCTATGTGTCTCCGGGACCAGGAACCCTCGGGAACCTGCTTGCCGAGTTCTGGGCGCGCAAGGAGAAGCTCAAGCTGACGCACATCACCTACAAGGGTGCTGGGCAGGCGGTAGGAGACCTGGTGGCCGGTCATGTGAAACTGGGATCGGTCACGCTGACCGCAGCTTTGGCTCACATGCGCGCCGGTACCATCATCCCGCTGGCGGTCTCATCGAATAGTCGCCTGGCCGAATTTCCGGGCGTACCCACATTGAAGGAACTGGGCTATCCGGATATGGTCGCGACCACATGGTTTGCAGTAGCGGGACCTGCGGGCGTTCCCGTCCAGATCGCTCAGAAACTCAATCAGGAAATCATCAAGGCCCTCGAAACGCCGACCGTGCGCCAGCGCTTCAAGACCGAAGAGATAGAAACAGAAAGAATGACGCCCGACGAACTGACACGATTTATCGAGGGCGAAATTGCAAAATGGGCGCCGCTGGCCAAAAGCGCGATCAACCCGGCGCCCTGATCGGGGCAGCAGCCCGCTTTCACGCCACCGCGCCCAGCACCTAGACGGCGACTGCGGTCCGCGCCCCCGAAGCACTTGGCGCGGTACCCGCCTGCGCAAGGAACCAGTCCGCGACCTGGCTGCCGGTCGCAAACCAGACCCCTTTGTGCGCCTGGATGTGCTCGATCATTTGGCGCAACGCAGCGGCACGCCCAGGCCGGCTTGAAATATAGGGATGAAATTGAAAGGGGCAGAAGCTGGCCTTGAAGCTGGATTCCTGGTAGAGCTCGTCAAAGTAGGGTTTCCAGACCGATAGCGCGTCACTCGGGTTGCCCGAGTCCTTGCGGCCGTAGACCCGACCGTCGCCAAATGGCTGGCGCGGCAACTCGATCAGTCTGTTCGATCCCGCCTGCCAGACAAAGGGCACATCGTGGGAAAAAGAATTGCTGTTCCATCGATATCCGTGCTCCATCAGCAACTCAAGGCTGTGGCTGCTTTGCGTGCATGATCGCCACCCTACCGGGCGTTTCCCGGTTCGCTGAAAAATCATGTCGGTGGTTCGGCGCATGACCTCACTTTCTTCCTCACGGGACAAGTCGCGCGCGACCTCATGGTGGTAGCCGTGTCCCGCGATCTCGTGACCGGCTTGAACAATGGCGCGGACCGCGTCAGGATAGCGCTCGGCAATGCCGCCGCAGGTCATGAACGAGGCCTTGACCCTGGTTTCCTCCAGAATGCGCAGAATGCGCCAGATGCCGGTCTTCGGACCGTATTCGGCCTGCGTCCAGGCTTCATGATCGATCTTGCCGTTGCGATCGGGCCTGATGTCCTCCCCGCCCTGGAAATCAAAAGTCAAGGCAACCGCCATGCGTACGCCTTCAGGCCAACGCGTATCTTGTGCAAAGTGATGTTCTGTCAGCATATGGACCGATGTGTGGTTGTTGCAGGCAAGCGCCGGCGCCGATGATCGGCGATGTGCGAAAGCCCGTCAAGTCATTGGGCAGGCAATCCCCAGATGCCCCGTTGCCGTAGCAATGCCACAAAAGCGCCCATCCAGACATCGTAGTCCGGCCGACGCCATGCCGTGACTAAGTTTGCGTCCACCACCGCCTGTCCCGGCGTGTGGACCCAAACGCATCCGGCCGCGAGGACGTCGGCCTTGATCACGACATTGCCGCTCAATCGCCGGCCCTTGATGCCGGCTGCATACAGGGCCTCAAGAAGCAGGTTGGGCCCATGGCAAATGGCGGCGATCGGCTTGTCGCGTTCGACAAAATGGCGAACGATGTCGACGCAGCGAAAATCGGCGCGCAGATATTCGGGGCCGGGTCCGCCTGGAATCACCAATGCGTCATAGGCCGAGGGGTCGATTTCATCGAAGGCAGCGTCCACCTCGATCATCAGTCCGGGCTGCTGCTGGAAGGTGTCGACGGTGCCATTGGCGCCGCCAGCGACGATCACGACGCTGCGCGTCGGCTTCCTGACGGGAGCTGCAACCACCACCTCATGGCCTTCTTCCAACATGCGGAAATAGGCATAGTCGTGAATGCCGGAACTGGTGGACTCGGCGATGGTAAAAAGAATTCGGGCCATCGTCAGACCTGCGATCCTGTGGCCGCCGGCCGCGCTTCTTTCAGCATCGACAGAAAAGAGCGTATCCAGACATGGTAGAACGGCCGACCGCTCACCGTGACAATATTGCCATCACGGACCGGTTCACCACGAGACTCTACAAAGGTGCAGCCGCCCATGGCCACGCGGGGGCGAATCAGGCTGTGGCCGGTGAGGCGTCTTCCCACCGCACCAGCGCTCACCAGCAGGATGGCCCCGCGACAAATAGCCGCAACTGGCTTGTTGGCATCGATAAAGTGGCGTACCAATTCGATGCATCGGGCACTGTTTCGCAGATAGACGGGGGCGCGGCCGCCGGGAATCAGCAGGCCGTCGAACTGCGTCGGATCCACGTCGTCAAAAGCAGCATCGGACGAAATCGAATACCACGCCCTTTCGATCCCGTTATCCCAGCCATCCTCTTGCTGGTGGAAGACAGCGTAGAGCGCCTTTTTGGCGGGTGCGGCAATTACCGGCGCCAAGCCTTCTTCACGCATGCGAAAAACGGCGTAATCTAGGTCCGGAGAACAACCGTCCCCGGTCAGTATCAAAACTTGGGCCATCGCAAAGTCCTAGTACAACCAATCATGAATGGAAGAAATCAGAACCGCACAGGTCGCACAGCGGCGATGGCGACCTCGGCGGATACTGCGCTGTGGGATGATGTAGGCGGCCATGTTAGCGTAGCGCCTCCAAAATGCCGTCCTTGGTCGCAGCAGCGTCGCGCAGCGTGACGATGTTCTTGTCGGGTATGCCCATCGCCTTGGCAATGGCCAGCGCGCTTTTCATGTCCGCAGCAACCCCGGGCAGCGACGAAATCTCGGGCTTGGAGTAGCTGCTGATGCCGATGATCAGCGCCGTGCGGCTGGCGAACTGGGCCGGTGGACTCTGGGCTGCGCCGGTAAGCGCGCAGGCAAAGCTCAGTAAGGCAAGCAGGATGCTTTTCATGGGAAATCATCCGTCCTCGGCGTCGGCACGGTCAGAACCCGTATTCTGCAGGGCCTGAAGGCTTCAACCACCAACCTCAACCTGCAACTACGAGCGGGACATCGCCGCCTTATCAGAGCTCATATGATCTCGTTTTCTGATATTGGCCATGGACTGACTGAAATTGACTTCCAGATCACAACGAGCAAGCGCCATAGCGCTGCTAGTCTTTCTCGCTCTTTGCTACGGCAGGTTTTCCCTTGGCAGCATGGTCACCGCCTCCAGTGTGGGGACTTGGTACCAGACCCTGCACAAAGCCCCATTCAATCCCCCTGACGGGTTTTTCTCGCCGATCTGGGTGATTTTGTACTTCATGATGGCGATTGCCGGATGGCGAGTCTGGACAAAAAACAGTTCGACTGCCGGAAGATATGCCCTGTTTCTTTTCTCTGTCCAGCTTGCCCTGAACCTTGGATGGTCGGTGCTGTTTTTCGGATATCAGCAGGTCGGATTCGCGCTACTAGAAATGTTCGTGCTCATTTTTACGGTGATCCTTACTACCTTGCATTTCTGGGTGATCGATAGGAATGCTGGAATTCTTTTCCTGCCCTATGGAGTTTGGCTCCTCTTTGCCGCCGTTCTCAATGGATTCATCTTTTTTATGAATTGATGGGCGGGATACAGGGGCTTGGCCGACGCCCCTTCTGCATCGGTTTTGGCGCCGACCTCAAATTGCCCCCAGCCTGCCGACTTCCAGTGCCCCAGCACGATGACCTTGAACCCTTTGCCGGGCGCGGGCAAGCAGTCGCAAAGGGTGGGTCAGCCAAAAGTCGGCGCCTGGGGATCAAATCTGCGTCGGCGCCAACAGCGCATTGGCCCACGTCGCCGTAATCGGATCGATGATGCAGTGCACCGCCTCGCGGGTTTAGGGTACCCCGGCGCCCTCAGTTCGGGTAAACATCAACGCGCCAAGGTCCTGGGGCTTGGTGTTCGGCGCTGGGCTTGGTGTGGCCGGATCTGGCGTCGCTGCACGTGGGATCACTGCACCTGGGATCGCTTTGCCTAGCGCTTGGGTCGGCACGGGGCTTGGGATACCAACGGGTTGGTTAGAAATGTTTTCTGCGCCGGCATTGCGGCATTGAATAGCGCAGAATTCACCCATTGACTTGTGTCATTTTTGGGCGGTAGGATGCTACCCATGTCGGGCTCGGGGCGAATTCCACCCTCGGGTGCAATGCTGGCGGTGCCCATGGTCGTGCCAGCCTCGACGCCACTTTTAGCGCGCCCATGCGCTGACAAAGCATCGGCGAGCACCACCCACGGCGTCTGCGCCCACCGCTTGCGCCTCTTGCACTGCCTGCACCATTAGGACAGTGCCACTGAGCGCACTGCGTGCGGGTAAACACTAGCCAAGGCGGTAGCGAAACGTGATCAACTCCATGCAAGTCTGTGGCACTTGGCATCAAATCGGAGTACACCAACATGTACAAGCAGCTTTTGCTCGCGTACGATGGATCAGAGCAAGGGCAAAACGCCATTTTGCAGTGCGCGGAAATCTCCCAGTGGACTGGCGCCATCGTGACGTTGGTGGCCATCATGCCGCGGGAAATGGTATTCGCGGCCCCGGAAGGTGGTTTTTACAGCCCGGAGCAACACGCTTTGGAAAAGCAGAAATACAAGCTCATTCTCGATCAAGGCTTGCGCATCCTTAGCGAATCGGGCCATGTCGCCAAAGGAGTGGTGCTGCAGGGCGAGACGATCTACGAAATCAGCAAGTACGCGCGTAAAGTCGGCGCAGACCTTATCGTTATCGGGCACAAGCACGAAAAAAACTGGGCTGCGCGGTGGTGGCGCGGCACCAGCGCGAGTTCACTTATCGAACACGCGCCTTGCAGCGTTTTGATGGTCATCACCCCCTGATCGGTCCGGCCGGACCGGACCGGCTCGACCTAAAACCTCCCAACACCTCAGAGACCATTTAGCAATACCCCCGCCCGCTGGCAATACTCCGCGTCGCCTGCCCCCGGGCGAAGTGCATCGCCACCGTGCCCACCCGCTGGTTAAAGGCCGCCTTGTTCGCCCCAGCCCGCTCTACCCCACTCCAGGGCTGACCCGGCATCATCTGCAGCGTCACCAGCGAGCCCAGAGCAATGTCGTGCAGGTACGGGCCCAGCACCTCTTACTCGACCCCAGTGGCGCATGGGCTCGGCGCCAGCGTTTTCTGTCCTCAGCCACCGCTGCCGCCCAGGCTTTGCGCTTGTTCGGGTCAGCCGGCAAAATTGTCGTACGTGCCATGAAAGAGTCTCATTTATTGAGCACCGATGCAGCCCTGTGCGTCAACCGGTCCCGGGGTTAAGCCGGAACTACCAGGACCCGGCGCGCGCGGGAGCACGCACTCGGTGCCTGTGGGTTTAGTGTTGAGGAGACATTTTCGGAGTCAATACTGCCCTGGCGGGCCCTGGGCTTAGCGAAGACGGGGCACTTGGCGCTCATGCAGCGCTCATGCAGCGCTCATGCAAGTGGGCGCACCGGCGGCCAGGTCGCGTCACAATCTAAACTTAGTCCGGCGACGCATCAGGAAGAATCTACCCCCATGAAATTGGCCCGAAATGACCCGTGCTCCTGCGGCAGCGGTAAAAAGTACAAACACTGCTGCTTGCACCTGAGTCTGGTTCAAACGCCCGCGCCATTGGACGCCAAGGCGCACGACGGCGCCATTGACAAGGCCATGGCCTGGCTGTCCACGCACCAGCGAAAAGGCTGGCAGGTCGCGTTTTCTCGCTTGCACGAGGAGTTGGTCGATGCACGCGATCGGCAAGCCCTCAGCAAACTGGATCACGAAACCATCGCCGGCATTCAGATCAACCTGACCGAGTGGCTATTGGCCGAAGGCGATATTCTGGTGCAAGGGGTATCGCGGCGCATCGCGGACTATTTGACCGGGCCATTCGGGCCGGCGATGACACCGGGTCAGCGCGACTGGATCCAGCAGTTAGCGCAGCGCCCCTTGCGCTTGTACAGCGTCACCGATGTGCGAGCAGGCGAGCAAATTACCCTGTGTGACGCCTTGCAAAGCGACGCCGAGCCAGTGGTGGTGCACGAGCGTTCTGGATCGCAGTCGGTGCACCCTGGAATGTTCGTAGGCGTTCGCATCATGCGCGTTGGCGATCATTTTGAGCTGTCGGGCGCCGCCTACCCGTTTTCCATGATGGCAGGGCCGGCGGTGGCCGATCGGTTGCGCGCCACTGCGCAGGAGTTCGGGCATCTCCCGGGGCTGGCTCGCGAGCAGGCACTGGTGCTCATGTCAAGCTGGCTGCAGCAATATGTGGCGCCCGTGAGCATGCCCACGATGATCGACCAATATTCTGGTGAGCCAATAGTCGCCATCACCGACCACTACCGGGTGCTTGACTGGGAATCCCTGGACCGCGCGATGCAAGGATGCGCCGACGTACAAGGTGATCGCACAACCGGTTGGTCGCGCCTGATCGACTGTGAGGACGGGCAAAAACGCCCTATCGCAAGCGTCAATCTTGGCAAGAAGCTCGACCAGATCGAGGTGTTCTACAAAACGCAGGTTTACGCCGATCAGGGCCGCGCCTGGCTCGAAGGCATGGTCGCAGACGCGTTGACATTTCTGACACGCAAGGTCTCCGACCCACAGAGCTGGATGAAGCAAGGCAAGACGACGGAATCAAAGGCATCAAAGGCTGCCAAGGCTGCAATGGGCACAGGCATGCCCGACATCGATCCGCAGGAACTGGCCAAGGTACTCGCCACAGTCATCCAGCGTTCCTTTGCCAATTGGTGTGACGAACCCATACCGACTCTGGAGAACAAGACGCCACGCCAGGCGATTCAAAGCGCCGCGGGGCTGGAGCGGGTCAAGGGTTTGCTGCGCAGCTATGAGTCCAATGAAAAAGCGCAAGCCCAGCAGCAAGGACGCCCCGAGATTTCGTACGACTTTTTGTGGGCGGCTATCGGTTTATCCCACTGATCTGTCTTTGAGCACTGGCGCAGTGGCGAGCGAATCAACATCGCGCACCTCGTCCGGCATTGGATTGAAATAGGCAAGCGCACGGGCATCCTGCGGTGGCTCGGGGCGGTGGTTGTACGATCCGACTAACCCGGGAGAGCCATGATGACAAAGCCTCGCCTAAATGCCAGCGCCAGTGCCGGTGCAAGTGCGGCCTTGTTTTTGGACTTCGACGGCGTGCTGCATCCCAGCCATTGCTCCCCGGGCGACTTTCTGTGCCACCTGCCCCGACTGCTGGAGGCGCTCGGGCAGGCCAACGTTGACATCGTCATCTGCTCGAGTTGGCGCTTTCAGCGCAGCTTTGAGGAACTCCGAGCGCTCTTTTCGCCCGACATACAGCGCAACATAGTGGGCGTCACCGGAGCCGCGTTCATCGGCCGCCACGCCCGGTGGTACGAAATTCAGTCCTACGTCAAAGCGCACCGCATCACGAACTGGCGGGTCTTGGACGACAGCCGCTGGGAGTTTCCCGATCGCTGTACGGAACTTATCGCATGCGACGGTAGCCGGGGAATGGGTCAGCGACAGGTCGATCAAATTCGAAGATGGCTGGGGATAAACGAATGACCTGATGCGTTTTTGCAAGCCGGTTTGCTTGTCTAAGCCGAGGGTTTACACCAATACCGAAGACCTCCGTATCGCAACAAAATCCGCGCTCTTTATCCTTGATTTTCTAGCCTCTTGGAGGTTTTCCATGACTCGTTTTATAGAAACGAACCAACTCGCTGAACGAGCCCAGCGGCTTAGATTCGACAGCCTATGCCTGTGGATTGAGGAGCACATAGACGAGCAGATCGGCTGGCAAGAAATGACCGGGCAAAGCGGGCTGGAGTTCCCAGTGATTCACGCCTTGTTTTACAAGTACAAAAGTACCACGGCGATGGCCTTCATCCGACAACGCCGTATGGCCGCTCAGGCGGCAAGTAGTTCAGTCGGGCCTCCAAGCTGGGCGCCCACCACGAAGGCCCCGCATTAGAATTCGACACCGCTCGAGCAAAGGTAAATTTTTTGCTGTAGCGGGGCGTGCCTGCAGCATCAAAGCGGCAGGGGTCGTGCGGTTCCCCGATGAATTGCGCTATCTGGATCCAGCCATAAGCCACTTGGGCAGGCCACTTGGGCAAGCACGAACCCGCCCTCGGGTTGCGAAGCCGGTTTGGGCCTCACCCTTTTAGGCCTTGCTTGCACAATATCCAATTTTTGGTAAGCGACGCGTTCGTGTGCGGCTGGGCATCATTTTTGTATGGACAACCTAAAAACTACCCGCCAGACAGGTTCGGCAATCGGCGCCACTGCCCTGTTAGAAGCGTGTAGCGGTGGCGGATCTGCCAGCACGCCGGTTGCCGCTGCGCCGGAGGCCGCCCCGTTAGCGAACTACGAGGCTGCTCGTTTTTTGCAGCATGCGCAGTTTTCTTCGTCCGACGGCGAAATCGCAGCCGTCAAAGCCCAAGGCGCCCCCGCTTGGCTGGACGCTCAAATGAGCCTCAATTCCAGCACCGGGGGTTGGGATTGGTTGATGCAACGCGGCTATGGCGTGATTGACACAAACAAGTTCTACGAAATGGAGTACCAGTCCAATTACATGGCGTGGTGCCAAATTATGTCCGCCCCCGATGGTGTGCGCCGGCGCTTGGCTCTCGCATTATCCGAATTCTTTGTGGTCAGCGGCGCAGGGGTGGGGACCATCAGTTGGCCACAATTTGCAATGGCCGCGTATTGGGATGTTCTTTGCAAAAACGCCTTCGGAAATTTCAGGACTTTGTTAGAAGAGGTTACGCTAAACATCGCCATGGGCGAGTATCTAAATACATTGGGAAACCAAAAGGAAAATCCGACGTCAGGGCGCTTACCCGATGAAAACTATGCCCGTGAAGTGATGCAACTGTTTTCGATTGGCCTATTGCAGCTCAATGCTGATGGCACACCAAAACTCGGGGCCAATGGCCAACCCATTGAGACGTTCACCCAGTCTGACGTGTCCAACCTCGCGCGGGTGTTTACCGGTTACGAGTCAGATAACACCGAGGGCCACTCGGAAAGTGCCGTTGCACCCACCTACACTTTGCGCAATGTTGGCTACACCCGTCGACCGATGGTTCTCAATGCCAGTCGACACTCGAGCTTACAGGTCGATTTTCTAGGCACCGTAATCCCGACAGGCACAGACGGAAAAGTGGCGCTTACGGTCGCCCTAGACACCCTGTTCAAGCATCCCAACGTGGGGCCGTTTTTTGGTCGCCAAATGATCCAGCGGCTCGTGTGCTCTGACCCGTCGCCGTCCTACGTGGTGCGGGTAGCTGCCGTTTTTAATAATAATGGAAAAGGCGTGCGTGGTGACTTGGGCGCCGTTTTCAAGGCCATTTTGCTAGACACGGAAGCGACCAGTGCTGCGGGCCTTAGCTCCACCACCTTTGGGAAACTGCGCGAACCCATGGTGCGTGTGGCGCAATGGGCTCGAACTTTCAAAGCGACGTCACTCAAAGGAACCTGGAAAATCGGCAATCCCGACTACTCCGCCGTTGATGCGCTGGGCCAAAGTCCGTTGCAAGCGCCCTCGGTGTTTAACTTCTTTAGGCCAGGCTATGTGCCACCATCCACAGTCATGGCCTTCAGTAAAGCCACGGCCCCGGAGTTTCAATTGGTCAACGAAAGTACCACGGCGTCCTACATCAATTACCTGCAAAATTTTCTGTACCAAGGCATGTGGGTGCGTGCGCCGGAATTGATCGCCTCACCAGTTAACCCCACGGCAACCGACGGGCCGGACATCGTACCCGACTACAGCGCAGAATTAGCCTTGGTGGGAAATCCAACGGGCTTGATCAACAGACTAGACCTCCTGCTATGCGCAGGTCAGTTGTCAGCCGAAACCGTCAGCATGATGGTGTCCGCTTTGAGCTCCGACCAGACTAGCAGCGCGAGCGCCGAAAACTCGAAGCGCAGCTACGTGGCCAGGGCGATCATGTTCGTCATGTGCTGCTCTGAATATCTCGTTCAAAAATAAGATGGCTGCCATAGACCACGCACAATCGGACCCATCGCGCCGCGACTTCTTGCGCCATAGCGCTCAAGCCGCCCTCACCGGGCTGGCGACTCCTTGGCTGCTAAACATGGCGGCGATGGGCCAAGCCTCGGCGTTCACGGCTACCGAATACAAGGCGTTGGTCTGTGTGTTTTTGTTCGGCGGAAACGACTATGCCAACACAGTGGTGGCCTACGATGACACCAGCTACGCCAAGTACGCAGCCGTTCGCACAGCAGGCTCAGATGGAACGACTGGCATGGTGGTGGACAAGGCCGCCTTGGCCGCCACTGCCCTGCAACCCACTACGGCGCTGCCCGGTGGCAGACGATACGCGCTGAACCCAGCCATGACGGGGCTGGCCAATTTGTTCAACGCCGGCAAGGCAGCCGTGCAATTGAACGTCGGGCCGTTGATCGTGCCTTTGACGCGAGCCCAATACAACGCCAGCGATCGCGTCAAATACCCGCTACCGCCAAAATTGTTTTCTCACAACGATCAGCAGTCTGTATGGCAATCGTCTTCTGCGGAAGGCTCCACCATTGGCTGGGGTGGCAGGATGGGCGACATGGCCCTGCAAAACAATAGCGACTCGCTGTTCACCTGTATATCACTCACAGGCAACAACGTACTACTGTCGGGCGACTCGGCATTGCAGTACCAATGTAGCACCAGCGGCTCCATCGCTGTACGTAATTTGAGCGACAACTTTTTTTACCCATCAGGCATGCGCGACGCTTTCGCCGCCATGCTGCAGCAACCCCGCAAGCATGTGCTGGAGAACGAATACAACATCGTCATGAAACGCGGGATGACGGCGCAAGCCAAGGTGGCTCAAAGTCTAGCCACCGTGAATTTGCGCACCTTCTTTCAGTCCGGAAATTCGTTGGCTGAGCAGCTAAAAATAGTCGCGCAATTAATCGGCGCACGAGGAACACTTGGAGCCAAGCGTCAGGTGTTCATGGTGTCGCTAGGCGGTTTTGACATGCACGACTATCTGAACACCAAACACGCCCCTTTGCTGCAACAGGTCGACGAGGCCATGACTGCGTTTTACGCCGCCACGGTGGAGTTGGGCGTGGCCCCCCAAGTAACCTCGTTCACCGCGTCTGACTTCGGCCGCACGCTAGCATCTAACGGCGACGGTTCGGACCACGGTTGGGGCTCCCACCACCTCATGGTTGGTGGCGCCGTCCGAGGAGCCGCCTTTTATGGCTCCGCGCCGCCCGTCAGCGTAGGTGACACTTCCGACCCTGAGGACCAATGGCACGTTGGGCAAGGCCGTCTGCTGCCCACCACCTCGGTGGACCAGTACGCCGCCACATTGGCCAAGTGGTTCGGGGTGGCAGAAGGCGAACTGGGCATCCTCCTGCCGAACCTAAAGAACTTTGGCGCCGGAGTCGGGCGGCTGGACTACCCGACCAACTTGGGCTTCTTGGGGTAACGTGTTGCTGCAGGAAAGCTGCTTGTGAGCGCCGACGTCAAATTGACCCAGCCCTGCCGACTTCCTGTGACCCAGCGCAATGACCTTGAACCCGTTGGGGGGTGGCAGCCGCCAATAGTGTAGGCTCAACGCTGGTTTCACCATCCAGCAGGGAAAACACATGGCCCGTCATTGCTCAACCAGTTGCGTCGACCGGAAGTTGCCGAACAATACTGCCCATAACGCGGCAGATTCAGCATGAGTGGCTTTGTCTCCCTGACCTTGGCGTTGGAGGGCCTGTTTGATAAGCCACTGCAAAGTATTGACGATGAGAAGCTAAGGAAAAGAGTCGCGAATAGATTTGCTTACATATCATGGGATCAACTTTCGGCTGAAGATCGGCGAATCGTAGCGCTGCAGGGTGACTATCTAGATGATCCAGAAACGGAGCAAGAACGCTGGTTCACGTGGAAATGGGGTGAACGAAAAAAAGCCATCATTACGCAGGTCGCAGAATGGGAAGCAGTTGCCACGCCCACTGCCCTCGATTTGACGGAGAAACAAAAACGACTGGCGGAACTTCAGCAGGAACTCGCCCGCATGGAGACGGAATATTTTGCTGAGACCGCTCTCGTTTGCGACGCACCTACCATAAATGGCCCAGCAGGGGGTGTTGACAATGCTAAAGCTCCCCTCGGAACCGGCAGAGGTGTTTCAGTAGGACACTGCAAGGCGTTCCTCGCCATGAAGGACCTTGTTGCCAGTGAGTTGCATCTTGCTTTCGTCGGTGACATGAGCGAGTCGGGTATTGGAGCCAACAACATGCTTGAAATATCTGCGCGCAAGACGACGAATCGGGTTGCGCTGGCGGCACTCGATCTTGTGGACAAAAGGCGTGGAACTTTGAATAGCCAGGGCGTAATCCTTCTGGGCTTAGCACGCAAAAAAAGGGTGACGCACAGCAAAAACATGGTATCAAAACATATGGAGCGACTTCGCAAAGTGTTTTATACGCATCTTGGCGTCACCGGCGATCCATTTGAGCCGCATCACAAAAGTACCGGATGGGTTCCTCTTTTCAAGATTTCCGACCAACGTGGAAAGGCCGACGAGCGCGCCAGACAAGACGCCGAGCGTCGCACCGACTCACTTGACCAGAGGATCGAGGCCGGTCAACAGTTCGCTGAAGCGAGCCGAACACAATTACCGGGAGATGAGGGAGATGAGGGAGATGATGCTGACCAATGGCTGAGGAAGCACGACCGGCGCTGAGGGGCAGGAAAGATGGGCATTTGTCATGACAAACGCTAGGAGGTGAAGTCGGCGCTCTCTATAGCTTTGGGCCCGGTTGCGTGACATGTCATGCGTAGTGTTGTACGGAGTCGTTCCGTACAACACTACAAGGTATAGACATGAACAACTCAATTTCTGCGACCGGATACCAGACCACGAATACACCCGCTGGGCTGATAACCATCCTGCGACTGCCTGCTACCAAGTCTGGGTCTGGTTATTCCCGTTCGACAATCTACCTGCGAATTGCTCAGGGCTTGTGGACAAAGCAAGTGAGCTTGGGGCCCCGGTGCGTCGGCTGGCCCTCGTACGAAGTGGCCGCGTTGAACGCGGCCCGCATTGCCGGTAAAACCGACCAAGAAATTCGTGAACTGGTGGCGAAGCTCGAAGCTGCCCGCAAAACAGCGGGAGTACAAGCATGAAAGTCGATGCCCTAACCGCTTCCGCACCCAACCCTGCGAAAGCCGAGACAACCGGCGAATTCTCCACCGTTGGCAACGGCAACTTTCTGCAGACCGTGTTTGGCGAGGCCACGACCGCCCGGCCATCTGCACTGCTGCAGGCATTGACACTGAGGGGTGCACGCTCATGAACCGCCCTCAAGTGCTGGCGCCCGACCTTGACTCCATACCAACAGAGCTCCAGTCCTTGGACCGCTGGGTGCTGTGGCGCAACGTGCTGCGCACCGGACCAAACGGCAAGGAGTCTTGGACCAAGGTACCCTTCACCGGGACCGGCGCCAGTGCAAGCTCAACCAATCAAGCCACTTGGTGCTCTTACATCGCGGCCGTTGACGAGTACGTGCTCGGCGAGTACGACGGCATCGGCATTGTGCTTGGCGGCACTCTGCACGGGATCGACCTAGACGACTGCCGGGACCCGGCCACGGGGGTGCTCTCTGATTTGGCACAGGAGACCCTCGACCGGGTTGAGGGTTACGCAGAGGTGTCTCCATCTGGCACAGGCATCAAGATCTTCACACGCACGAACCTCGACAGGGGTCGCACGAAGAAGGGCGTTGAGCTCTATAAAGACGGCCGGTATTTCACAGTCACTGGCCATGCCATCAACGGCCACAACGCGCTGCCAGAGCTCCCTCAAGACCTTGGCTGGTTGGTCGAGAGGGTATGGGGAGAGGCTCTCAGGGTAGGGGGTAGCGCTGGGGAGGACGCCTTCGCCAACCTGAA
>Ga0214919_10005247_pt1 | contig 18490 bp, 17 predicted proteins | sample LL1503_MetaG_FD_177994 | JGI IMG/M metagenome (GOLD analysis project Ga0214919, IMG submission 177994) | Freshwater microbial communities from Lake Lanier, Atlanta, Georgia, United States - LL-1503 | ecosystem: Environmental > Aquatic > Freshwater > Lake | place: USA: Georgia | collected...
TCGGGCGGCGCTTTTGCGCATGTTTCTGCGGCGATGATGGTGTTAGCGCCTGGCTTACTATCGACTACAAAATTTTGTCCTGTGCGTTCTGAATAAGCTTGCCCGATCCGACGCAACAGTGCATCTAGTGCACCGCCTGCGGCGAGCGGGTTGATCACTCGAATAGGTTTGTTGGGATAAGTTTGTTGTGCATGCAAGGGTTGCAATAGCAATGTGCTGAGTACCAACGATGCAGTTAAAGTTTTTAACAATTGATTTTTATTCATCGTTCATCTCCTTTTATGTTTGAATCAATTCCAAATGATTTCAAAGTGACTCGCATAAGCCTTCATCGCGGTTTTGATGGTGTTTTCTAAATCGCTTTGATCTTTGCTTGTAACAGCCTTGAGTTTATAAGAAACCATCACACCGTGAGTCGCGTGTTGTTGCACGGTCACTTCAATTGAAGTGTCTGCAGGCAGTGTTTGTTTCATCAAATCGGTGAAGGCGCGTTTTGCACTGTCCAATCGCAATTGTGTTTTATGCGGTTTACCCACATCTGTCAAAGGCATAGTTTCCAAAATATAAACATCTTTGGGAGCGGCAGCTTGTTCGGTGATGTGTTCTTTTGCAAAGTCGACCAACTGCGCAGATGTGGCTTTCGATCTAGGCGTTAATTGAACATACGCCACAGGCAATTCGCCTGAATGTGCATCGGGTTTGCTCACTGCAGCAACTAACACCACATCGGGATGTGTTCGCAAGGTTTCTTCGATGATGGATGGATCGATGTTGTGACCGCCCCTAATAATTACATCTTTGGCGCGACCAGTGAGCCACAAATAACCATCCGCATCGATGCGACCCAAATCCCCTGAGTTAAACCATCCGTCTTTGCTAAAAATTCCGTCGTTGTAAATCGGATCGACATAACCTGGCGTAACACTGGGCCCTTGAATAAAAACAGTGCCGATTTCATCAATCATGCATTCACGTTGAATCACACCTTCAGCGTCTGTGATGGCAGTTTTAAATTGGGAATAAGGTAAGCGCAGTCCAGCTGATCCATATTTAGGATCACCATCGCGCGGTCCTTGTGCAATGTTTTGTGTGTATTCGGTGGCGCCATAGGTGAGCAACACGCGAACACCGGTAATGCGTTCAATTGTTTTTGCTACTTCGACGGGCAAAGACGTTGAGCCCGTGCACATGTAGGGCCTGAGTGATGAAATATTTTCTGTGGTGGGTGGATTTTTCGTCAACACCGACAAGGTAGTGGGCACACCCGACAAAATCGTGATTTTGAATCGATCAATAAACTTCCAATAGTTAGCCATGAAAGTTTTGTCGCGCGCACCAATAGCCGATGGAATCACGATAGACATTCCGCCTGCTAAGGCCAACACACCGCGTCCAAAAAATCCAGCGATGTGAAACATTGGGTAATCTGAAAAAATCACATCATCAGGCGTATGCGCCATAACAATTGAATTGGCCCAGCATTTGTATGAAAAACCGCGATGCGTGAGTTGTACCAATTTGGGTGAACCCGTTGTGCCCCCCGAATGGATATAAGCGGCCACATCATCGGGTTGCACCGTTCGTTTGAAATCCAATTGCCCATTGGAATATGACTTGGCCATCTCATACAAATCATTGTTTGTTTTTTGTGTCTCAGCCAAGGCTTGAAGCGATAAAACATGAACAGACGATGGGATATCAGAGCGAATCGATTCAATTTTTTCCCAAATATCAAAACCCGGTGTGGGCCCCATAGCGACAATCACTCGCGCTTTGGACGATTTAATCAGTTCAATCAACTGAGCGGGTTTGAGCATCCAATTGATACAACACGCAATACCGGTAGCAAGACCTGCCAACATCACTACATAGTGATCGGGTGTGGTGGGTAACAAATACAAAACCGCGTCTTTTGAAGTGACACCCAATGAGTGGAATAAATTGGCCACTTGGCGTGACTTGCTATGCAGTTCTTGATACGTTAACACAACCTGCTGCTGATCGGGGTTGCCACTGGGAACAAAGGTAATTGCATTTTTATGAGGAAACGCCTTCATCCCTTTGTCTAACCATGCATTCACATCCATCGACCACATGCGTTCCGACAGAGGAGTCTTCTCCATCGCTTTAATGTCTGACAAACCGCGAATGGGTTGTTGGGATTCTTTAAAAAGCAGACTCATGTTGTTGTTTTATCCTTGGCGGTACCAGTTGGGTTTTCGTTTTTCTAAAAAAGATTGTTTGCCTTCTTTGGCTTCATCAGAAGTTCTAGCTTGATCAAAATCTTTTTGTAGGGCTTGTAGTAAGTCCATCGTGATGGGTTGATGGGCCACTTGGGACAGCGTCGCTTTAAGAGAAGACAAAGCATTGGGTGCGCCCATCAGCAAATCTTCAATCAATGTGTTTATTGTTTTTTGATTGTTTTCATCGTCCACCAATTGATGAACTAATCCTATGCGAAGTGCATCTGTAGCGACAAAACGCTCGCCCGTTTGTGCATAACGTTTAACTAGTCGCTCACCCATCGCACGCATAAAAAATGGCGTCAATGGGCCGGGTGAAAATCCAATGCGAACTTCTGGGATTGAAAAGAAACTTTTTGTATCGGCTAGCACCACATCACAACAAGAAATAAAAGCCACCCCCCCACCGATGCAAGCGCCTTGCACCATTGCAACGCTGGGTTTGCTCAGTTGATACAAGCTCATGCAAACATCGATCATGCCAATGGATTGGGGTGTTGAAGTAGCAGATAAATCTGCGCCAACACAAAAATGTTTGCCAATGGCGCGCAATACCAATAAGCGAACACTTGGGTCGTTGGCGACTTGCGCAATCGATCGATGCATGTCGGACAAAGTTTGCGACGTATAGGAATTGCCTTTTTCGTTGCGATTGAATGTGAGCGTTGCAACGCCTCGCGAATCAACCTCAAACATCAACTCTAGGTTGCTCATGCCAAGGGCTCCGCATTCAAGGTCAGTGCTGAAAATCGTTGGGCATGGTAAACATCGTTGCCCTGATCTGCAGCCCATACCACCGCTTGTTTGTAATACAAGCCAATATTGTGCTCGTGTGTGTACCCCATGGCGCCGTGCAACTGAACCGCACTGCGCGTGATGGCTAAAGCACTGCGCGATGTTCGTGCTTTAAGTGCCGACATCATGGCGGGGTGCGATTGATGTTTGTCCCACGCCATGGATGTTCTGTACAACAAGGATCGATTGAGTTCAATATCGATGTAACCATTGACGCATTGATGTTGCAACGCTTGAAAACTAGACAATGGTTTGCCAAATTGTTTGCGTGTTCGCAAATGCTCAAGCGTCATCTGTAATGCAGCATGCGACAAGCCCAGCAATTGCGCACTGATACCCACACGCAAAATGGTTTGCATGTCATCGATCAATTGAATGGCCCCATCATCCCATGCCAAGATATCTTGACTTTGAATTTTAACATCTTCAAATTCAATATCACTCACCAGCGAATCGTCTAAGCGCGCATGACACGTAAGCAATACACCCATGGCTTGTGCAGATAAAGACACAAGCGCGCGTCTGCCCTGTTCATCAATCGCAGAAATCAATAACAAAGATTCGAGATTGACAAACGTAATAAATCGCACAAGACCATTCAACATCCAATGATCGCCTGATTTTTGCAATACAGGGGCAGATTGCATGTTGTTGTATGTGTCTTCAACATCTACACAGACAGGCAAAACCATCAGACCAGCTTCGAGCACTTGTTTCAAATGATGTGACTGTTTGGTTTTGGACAACACATAAGCGCCCGCACACGTGGCGGCCACGGGTTCGTGCCACAGTTGTTGGCCGGCTTCATCCAAAATCAATGCCAACTCGTACAAGCCCAAACCCAGACCGTTGTGTTCTTCTGAAACCAATAGGCCCGTCCATCCCGCTTGCATGACTTGTTGCCAAGCATTTGTAACACCTTGTTGTTGACGTTGTCGATAAACAGCAGCGCCACCAAAATCCTTGCACAAACGCTTCGCACTGTCACGCAATTGAGTTTGTAAATCGTTGAGTATGGGTTCCATCATCAAGCTCCCAATTCCAAAACTCGTTTAGCAATGACGTTGCGTTGAATTTCTACCGCACCACTGCCAACTGTGAGTCGCCGCATTTCAAATAAATCTGCAGGAATATTGACCAAGCCCTCGGGTGTTTGCAAGTTATCCCTCAATAATCCGATAGGCCCGGACGCGTGCATCAACAATTCAGATGCTTTTTGTCCAATTTCACCGCCAGAAATTTTGATCACAGGCGCCATCGACATCGGTGCTTTGCCCAGTGCGTGCAATTCTGCTGCATGGTGATAAAAAGCTGAGAAGGCCAACAAATCCATTTCTAACTGAGCCAGTTGATGACGAAAAATAGGATCAACAATGGCTCCTGAAATTTCTGCCATCATGCGCGTGCGATTGAGTAACACGGCTGCATTGCGTGGATGTCCTGTGGTGAAACGCTCAGAGCCTAAAACCATGTTGGCGATTTTCCAGCCCTCATTGATTTTTCCGATCATGTTTTTGACGGGAACGCGCACATTGTCAAAATGTTCTTGCGCAAATTCCGCGTCGCCTCGCATGGTTTGTATCGGTTCAATGGTGATACCAGGCGACTTCAAATCAATGAGCAACATGGTGATGCCCGCATGTCTGGGTTGTGCTTGTGGATCAGTGCGCACCAATGCAAACATCCAATCGGCATGATGGCCATTGGTGGTCCACAATTTATGACCATTCACAATGAAATGGTCCCCCTTCAAAACGGCTGTTGCTTGCAAACTCGCCAAATCTGAACCTGCTTCAGATTCTGAGTAACCTTGGCACCATGTGCAATCGCCCGTTAATATGGACGGCAAGTGTTGTGCTTTTTGCTCTGGCGTTCCTGCTTCAATCAAGATGGGACCAAAAAAATTAAGCCCGTGTGGAAAAGGTGTCGGAACACCTAAGCGCGCCATTTCTTCAAACAAAATAATTTGTTGTGTGAGCGTGGCTCCCATGCCTCCTGATTCTTTGGACCAATGCGGTGCCACCCATCCTTTGTCGTACAACTTTCGATGCCAAGGTTTTAAATCGGCAGGTGTGAGTCGATCGGGTCGATGACACAAATCGAGGGGTACATTTTTTTCCATCCACTCGCGCACTTCTTTTCGAAATGCAAGGTCTGCGGGTTTATCGTCAGCAAAAAGATTGGTGTTGTCCCATGTCATGGTTTTTTAAACATTTCAAAAGTTATTCGGGGTGAAGCAACAGACAGCCGTTGTTGAGTGTGACTTCATTGCGTTCCAGTGCCAAGCATCGAAAAGAAACCGTTAATCCATCGATCCAAATTTCGGTGCGCAAGGTGTCACCTGGAAAAAAAGGTTTTGCAAAACGTGCTCTCATGCGTGAAAAATGATGCAGTTGTGCTTTTAAAACGCAGCGAATGAGTGCATGACCTGCAACACCGAATGTTGCGGCCCCATGCAATAAGGGTTTGTTAAAACCTGCTTTACCCGCCAATTGAGGGTCCACATGAATCGGGTTGGAGTCACCATGCAATCGAAACAGCAAAGCCAAATTGTTGGATGTGGGTAAATCACATGTGAGATCGGGTGCGCGCGTGGGCATCACGTGTGGCGCTTCTAAGCCACCATCACTGCCGCCAAATCCACCTTGGTTGCGCGCCATTATGCTATTGCGAATAGTGGCAACAGGTGTCATGTCTTGTTGATACAAAATTCTTTGAAACTGAATGATGGCAGCCTGACCTCCACCTTTATCGATCACGTGTGATACGCGCGGTTGACTGATCAACTGATCTTCGGTGCGCAGAGGTCTGTGCAATTCAACATCCAAATCACTGGCAACGACCATGCGGTTGTCAATGCCGTAAGTTGGATCGGTAAGTCGGCCACCCCAACCTAAAATACTCGCCATCATTGGCATCACGCTTAAATTTTTTTCATACACAAAAGGCAATTGCAAAGTATCGGTGGCGTCCATACCGACGCCCACGCTCAAGGCATAAAAAATGCAATCGTTGTATTTGTAATTGACAGCGATATCGCCAGGATTGAATTGTAAAATTTTGTCAGCTTGAATCATGATCGCAATTAAACAGGTTTAAAAACAAACATTTTTTGCGTCTCGCGAGACGCATCAAAGGCTACCACTACTGACATACCCACATGGAGTTGTTGTTGATTTGGATTGATGATTTGCGACAACACGCGTGGACCTTCTTTTAATTTGACAATACCCATGGTGTAGGGCACTTCGCCTTCAAAACCAGGCCCTGGCACACGACAAGTGGTGATGGCGATCAATTGACCCATGCCATTGGCTTTTTCCCAATACACGGGCGATCCGTCAATCACCGAAAAAGGCTTAGGAAAAAATTGAGCCCCATTGGCTGATTGTTGAATTATCCACTCGTCGCGATTGAGCGCATCCCAAAAAGCTTGCGAATACAAAGTGGCTTGCGGCATTGTTTTGGGTTTTGGCATAGGTTTTTTATCCATGATGATCACCTTCCAAAATCATCACAGCACTGGTGGCCCAATTTCTAGCGTATTGCATCGCACCAATGCCAGTAACCATCGCATTGCGGGGTTGTTTGACTTGACGTGCTCCTGCTTGCCCCATGAGTTGACGCACGGCCTCCACGCAGTTAACGCCGCCATTGGCCAAGCCGGGTTGACCCGCAGATATTTGTCCACCACCAGTGTTGATGGGCAGCATGCCTTTGTAACTGATATCGGTTTTTTGAATGAATGTACCCGATTCACCCGGTTTACAAAAACCAATTTGCTCTAATTGCAATAACACCGCAATTAAAAAATCATCATAGGCATGCAACATGTGAATGTCTGAGGCTTTCATTTTGACATCGGCCAAGGCTTGAGGTCCGACCTGTGAGAATCCACTCACGGTGATGTCCTCGATGGTTTGTTGCGCATCAAAATTACTGATTTCACGATAAGCCGTGGGATACACACGCGTTTGAATGCCCAACGATTGCGCTTTTTGGGTCGACATCAACACGACGCCATTGCCGCCATCGCAACGCATCACACAATCGAGCATGCGAATGGGGTCAGCAATCATGCGTGAATTCAAATAATCGTCAACCGTTAGAGGTTTTTTAAAAGTTTCGCAAGCCAATGGATTGAGAAGCGCGCCATCTCGTTGAGCAATCGCTAATTTAGCCAATGCATCAAGCGGCAATTTGTATTTGGCATCATAGGCACTCGACAACAAACCAAAAACCATCGGAGGACCGCTATAGCCCACTGAATCAGCAAATTCTTGTCGATAGCCCGCAGGGCGCATTAAAAACTGTCGCGTGGGTGCGTCCGCTGCCATGCAAGCCACCACATCGCACATTCCCGCAAAAATGGCAGCGCTTGCACGTGCAATATTGGCAATAAAAGACGCGCCGCCCATGTCTGCAATTTGCATCCATGAAGGCGTGATGCCCAAGGTCTCAGCGACCAAGTTGCTCCAAAAAGGATCTCCCAATTCAGATTGCGCCATGGTGAGTGCCAAGCCATTGACGTCTTTGGGTTGCAAACCCAAAGGTTGCAACAACTCTTGCAACACATCGGCGGCCAACTCCACTGCTGATTTTTCACCTCGACGCATCAAAGGCGTTTCAGCAAAGGAGACGATGGCAACTTCGCGTTGCTGTAAAAACTTCATAAAAAATAAAAAGAGAAATTAGGCCGTAACTAAACCAGCGAATTGAATACCGTGTGTACAAATTTCTTCGTCCTCTTCACCCGTTCCACCGCTTGCTCCAGCAGCACCAATCACTTCGCCAGCTGCGTTTTTGATTAAAACGGCGCCTGTTTGGGGTAAAAATTTACCAGCTGCAGTGGCTGCCAGCGACACAAAAAAGTTGGGATTGTCCTTGGCGCGTTGACCCAGCACCCGACTTGATACGCCCATGCCAACGGCGCCCCAAGCTTTGGCTTGCGCGATTTCGAATCGAAACATGCTTGCGCCATCTTCTCTTGCATAAGCCACCAAATGACCCGACGCGTCAAGGACAGCGATGCCCATGGGCTTGTATTTGGCCGATCTGGCTTTGGCAACGGCGCCATCGATGATTTTTAATGCCACGGATAAAGTCAAATCACTCATTACTTCTAACTCCTATTGATGTGTGAATCCCTAATGAAATTGGACCAACTCTAGCAGTCTATGTCAGAGCAGACCATCCATCCAAACAATTTTTAATATAAACGCAATTTGTTCAACAAATATACCTTAATACCCTGTTGCGACTCAAAATGCGGGGTTTACTGTCTCGTAACGGACAGTTCAATGGCAGTGCTTGCTGTACAAACCCCTCTATTCATCATTTACGAAAGAATACCTATGAAGCGTTTTTTTCAAATTTTGCTCATCAGCGCCGTCTCATTGATATGTCTGAATGTACATGCGCAAAATTACCCCATAAAACCAATCAAAATATTATTGCCTTTACCCGCAGGCGGTGCGCTAGAAATTTTTTCACGCGCTGTCGCTGAAATTGCATCTCAACAATTGGGGCAAGCCTTTGTGATTGAACCCCACCCTGGCGGCAACACCATCATCGCCACTGATTTGTGCACAAAAGCGGTGCCAGATGGGTATACCTTGTGTGCAATTACCTCTAGCGTTTCGCTTAACCCCTACCTATACCCTAAGCTTCCCTACAACGCGGTCAAAGATTTGCAAATGATCACGAGAGGTGCGGTGGTGAAAGAAGCATTGGTTATTAATCCAAGTGTTCCTGTTTCTAATCTCAAAGAATTGGTGGCCTATTCCAAAGACAATGCTGGAAAAATTAATTTTGGATCGGTGGGGGCAGGCTCCCTCACCCATTTGGCGCCCGAATGGATCAAGCGAGAAACCAAAGTCGATTGGGTTCACATTCCGTATAAAGGCGCGGCAGAAGTGATGCGTGCATTTATGGCGGGGGACGTGCAAATGATTTATTTTTCACTGAGTAACCCCGGCATCATTGCCAATATCAACTCGGGCAAGATGAAAGGCTTTGGAGTACGTGGCAACAAACGCAATCCACTGATTCCCAATGTTCCCACCTTTGCAGAAATGGGCGTTGCCGATTTGGATATGGAAAGTTTTTGGGGCTTTGCCGCACCTGCGGGCACTCCTAAAGACATCATTCAAAAACTCAATGCGGCGATGCTCATTGCCATGAAAAACCCTGCGGTGCTCGCCAAGTTAGAAAGCATGGGCTTAGATCCGATATTGGACACACCTGCTGATGCACAAAAATATTTACAAGATGATTTGGTGCGTGCAGAAAAAATTGTGAAAGCAACGGGTGCAAAAATTGAATAAATTTATTTTTTCGATTGTGCCAAGACCCAATTTCTAAACGCAACCAAAGGCGGAAAATTTTCTTTTTCATGCGGGTAGACTAAGCAGTAACGGTGTTTGCCTGCCACCTTTTGCTCAAACGGAATCACTAAACTTCCTGCTTTTAATTCTTCTTCAATTAAAACTCGTGTGACCACACCCACACCCATCCCTGCAACCACGGCTTGAATCAAATGGGCAGTGAACTCAAATAAGGTACCCATTTGCATCTGACTCGGAGAGAGTTTTTGATTGTTGAACCAATCCATCCACGCTTGTGGACGCGTTGAGACGCCTAGCAATACATGTTGGTATAAATCATCAGGTCGCTTGAGTTTAATTTTTTTTAAAAGACCCGGGCTGGCAATCACTACTCTCTCATCCTCTAATAAGGGATGAGACACCAGACCATGCCAAGGCCCGTCACCCGCTGTAATTGCTGCATCAATACCACTTTGTAATAAATTGAAATGACCAATGCGAGAATGAATATGAACGAGCACACCTGGATGATGCAAATAAAAATTACTGAGACGTGGTAATAACCATTTAGAACCGAAAGTGGGAAGAATTGCCAATTGAAGCGATCCAACACCCGTTCGAAATGCGATGACTTGAGATGTCGCACTACGAATTGACGCTAACGCGTTTGCAATTTCTCGCGCATAGCCCGCACCTATTTCAGTCAAAATAATTTTTCTGCCATACCGATTAAACAATTGCATGCCTAAGGATTTTTCAAGCGCTTGCACTTGTCGACTCACTGCACTTTGTGTGAGGTGCAATTCTGATGCTGCATGGGTAAAGCTGCCGTGTCGTGCAGAGGCTTCAAACGCTTCGAGAAGCGACATAGTTGGAACGAGGGATCGTCTATTCATTCATATAACTCATGCAATTAATGAAAAAAATCCATTTTGACATATTAATTAAGGGTTGATAATGAAGTTTATGCATTAAAACCAGACGGAGACTTCATGCCCAGCGATCACAAACTAGCTCCATGGGAACGGCCTTTTGGTCATCTCACGCCATTGTTGGCGCCGCAATCGATTGCGGTCATTGGTAGTTCTGATCGTGAAGGAAATTTAGGTGGTGTTGCCGTACGATTTTTAAAAAAATTCAAATATGCGGGCGCCATATGGCCTGTGAATCCTCAACAAACTCAGGTTGCGGAATTAACCTGCTATCCAACGGTTGATGCATTACCTGGGGTTCCTGATATGGCCATCTTGGCCTTACCTGCTGCGGCTATTGAAGAAACATTGCGAGCGTGCGCAGCAAAAGGAATTTTATCGGCCGTTGTTTGGGCGGGTGGTTTTGCAGAAACGGGTCCCGAAGGTGCGGTATTACAAGAACGGTTACGTTTGGCGTGTGTAGAAACTGGAATTCAATTGTGTGGCCCCAACTGCATTGGCATCATCAATACAGCCAATGCCATCTCGGCTTCTTTTAGTAATTTACTTTATGAGCAAGATCAACTGCTCACGGGTTCAGTTTCACTGGTGAGTCAAAGTGGCGGCATCAGTGTGAATGTTTTGAGTCGAGCGCGTGCATTGGGCTATGGCATGCGCGTCACAGTGAGCGTTGGCAATGAAGTGGGATTAGGTTTATCAGATTTCATTCACGTTTTAGCTTGTGATCCAGGTACAAAAGTAATCGCTGTTTATACCGAAGGTTTATCTAATCCGCAGGGATTTGTTCAAGCTTTAGAGATTGCACGTGCCAATCAAAAACCCGTTGTCATGCTCAAAGGTGGTGCCAGTGAAGCCAGCAGTCATGCGGCATTGGCGCATACCGGGCGATTGGCAGGAATGGATCGAACTTTTTCAGCCATCTTGCAAGAGTTTGGAGTTATACGTGTTTTTTCAACAGAAGAAATGATCGATGTATGCGGTCAACTATCGTGCATGCCCGCTCATCAATTACCCAGTAATCGAGACGTTTTGGTTTCCACATTTGGTGGTGGCAGCGGTGTGATCACAACCGATCAATGCGCTAAATCCAATTTAAGCGTAACACGGATGAAGGACGATCGGATGGCACTGTTGTCGCCGAATTTAACTCCTATCAGTGCCTGTTTTAATCCTGTGGACATGACGCCTGGTGTAATGACCAATCCTGGCTTGCGACAGAAATTACCTTTGGCGTTTGCCTGTATGAATGAGGATCCGCAATATGGCGCATGGCTTTTCATGGCGTCTGGCTTTGGAGATTTAGCGCCGCAGTTGGTCGATATGCTTTGTGCAATCAAACAAAATACCGAAAAAACAATTTTGGTGACTTGGCAGTCCATGCCCGAGGGTTTGTCTCAATTATTGCAAGAGCGAGGAATCTATGTATTCAGTGATTCTGCAAGAGCGGTCAAAACATTATCCTTGATTTGTGACTATGCTGACATGTGTAGACAAATGCAGCGTCAATTGAATATAAAAAAAATAGAATTTGATTGGCAAGCATTCACACATTTGCAAGGACCTTGTGTGATTAGCGAGCACCAAGTTGCGGGCTTATTAAAGAGAGCGCAATTGCCAGTTGCTAATGGTCAACTGGTTGAGTTGAATGATTCACTTGAAAAAGTTGCAAATAATATTGGCTTCCCATTGGTGATGAAAGCGATTTCCACACAAATCACGCACCGTGCAGCGGCGGGTTTGGTGGCCTTATCGATTGATTCTTTGGATGCCATGGAAGCTGTAAAAAAACGTTTTGTTGAGCGCGCTCAAGAACTCAATGTAAAACTTGATGGCTTATGGGTTCAACATATGTTTGCAGGCAATCAAGAATTATTGGTCACATCACTGCGAGATTCAGATTTTGGTGTGATGGTGGGTATAGGTATGGGTGGGCAATATACAGAAATTTTTGATGATATTGTTTTTGCAAGAGCGCCTTTAGACGTTGAGTACGCAAAGGTCATGATTCGGTGCCTCAGAACCATTCAACGATTGCCCAATTTATTGAGCGAATCACAAATCAAAAACAGCGCAGAATTTTTAAGTTTATTTTCAAGCTGGGTTGCCAGTGCACCCTGGATTCAATTTAATTTAGAAATCAATCCCATTAAACTCGGCCCGACATCCGTTGCCGCAGTTGATGGCCTACTCATCATCGAATAAAGCATCCATTCATTCAACAAGGAGTCATCATGTCACGTTACGAATCCCCCTACGATCCTGCATCAGCACCTAAAAATTTAGAGAATATTTTATATGAAAAAAAAGGAAACATTGCTTATGTGACGATTAATAGACCACAAGTCTTGAATGCATTACATACATATGCTTATATTGATTTGCGAACCTGTTGGCTCGATATGCAACGCGACCCCAATATTTATGTTGGTATTTTAACCGGTAAAGGCACTGCATTTTGTGCGGGCCGAGACGTCAAGTTTTTGGCTGAATACCAAGAAAAGGGATTGCGCACCCCGCATGAAGATCCAACCAATCCAGCATTTTTTTGGGGAGGCGGTGGACAACCGAGCGATGCGAATTTAGAAAAACCCTTAATTTGTGCTATCAATGGTTTGGCTGTTGGTGTTGGTTTTACTTTGGCATTGCAATGTCAGTTGCGTGTGATGTCTGAAGATGCATGGGTTGGTGATACACACACCAAGATCGGTCGTCTGGGGTCAGCCCATAATTTGTATGCACAATTGCCCAGAGCGGTTGCTGCTTATTTAACTTTGTGTAATGGCAGATTAACCCCGCAAGAGTGTTTGCAATATGGTATTGTTAATAAAGTGACCCCTGCGAATAAATTAATTGCGGCCGCTGAATCTTTGGCGCAAATGGTATGTGAGAGTTCTCCATTGGCGGTTCAAGCCGCCGTGCGTTTATATCGATTGAGCACGGCTTTTGATCCAGCATTGGTATCTTACGCAAAAGCCTTAGACAAAGAGGTTGCCGAGACTGAAGACGGAGCCGAAGGTTCACGTGCATTTAAAGAAAAAAGAAAACCGCAGTGGAAGTTGCGCTAAGAAAAAAACCTTGAATAATTTAACTTTGGGAGCGAAATCATGAACCGTTATTTTCTAAAAAAGATGACTTGGGTTGGGTTGTTTGCAATATCTTCAATCATCCATGCTCAAGGTTTTCCAGAACGCAACCTAACTGGCGTTGTACCGTTTCCACCAGGTGGAGGAACTGACATTTTTGGTCGCTTGGTCGCCGATCAATTGGGAAAGCAATTGTCTCAAACCATTGTTGTAGAAAACAGGCCTGGAGCCGATGGAAACATAGGAATGGAATATGTATCCAAATCCAATCCAAACGGCTACACCTTGTTGTTTAACTCAAGTGCAGCAACGGTCAATCCGGTTTTGTATTCTAAGTTGCGATTCGATCCACTCAAAGACTTAACACCCATTGGTATCGCATGCGAATACTACAATGTCATCGTCATCAATCCTGAAAAAACTCAGGCCAAGACATTGGCAGAATTTTTAGATCTGATCAAAAAAAATCCTGGAAAAATAAACGCAGGTGCTGGCGGTACCAGATTGGTCATTGACATGTTTACTTCGGCAGGAAAATTAGACGTCGCGGTAATACCTTATAAAGGTGGAGGCGATGCGATTACGGCGGTCTTAAAAGGCGAAGTTGATTTCATCATCATTAATACACCGGGTATTATTCAGTTTTTAAATCAAGGCAAATTAAAAGCCTTGGCCGTCACGGGACCCAAGCGACAATTTGACATTCCTGATGTACCAACAACCAAAGAGGCTGGAATGCCCGATTATGTTTACAGCAGTTTTTTTGGTGTGTATGTTCAAGGCAATACGCCCGATCCGATTAAACGCAAACTCAATTCAGCCCTCAACGAGATTACTCAAAAGCCTGAAGTGATTGCTGCTTTTAGACGCGGGGGTGCGGAGCCTGTTCAAAAATCTGTTGAGGACGCGTCGCAACGTTATCTTGAAGAAATTAAACGACTCAAAGATTTGGCCGTCAAAGTGGGCATCCCTACACTGGATTAAAAATGACACCCAAAATCATCGCGCAAGATTTGTGGTTTCCTGAAGGACCCGTGTGGCTCTCTGATGGAAGTTGTTTGGTTGTTGAGATTCGCAGACAAACGCTCACGCGAATAGAGGCAGAGGGACGTAAATCGATTGTTGCGAATCTGGGGGGTGGACCCAATGGTGCAGCCATTGGACCCGATGGATTTTGTTATGTTTGTAACAACGGTGGCTTTGATTTTCGACAACGCGCTGACGGCGCTTGGGTCAACCATGGGCAACCTCAAGATTACACAACAGGTCGTATTGAACGTGTGAATATCGAAACAGGCGCATTTGAGGTTTTATACGATCACATTGATGGAAAGCGCATTAGGGGACCGAATGATTTGGTGTTTGATGCCTCAGGTGGTTTTTATTTCACCGATCCTGGAAAAACCAGAGCCAATGAATCTGATCGTGGAACGGTCTACTACGCAAAGGCAGATGGCTCGGGCGGTTGGCCTGTCATTTTTCCTATTAGTCGGCCCAATGGCATCGGGCTTTCGCCTGATGGAAAAACCTTGTATGTTGCTGAAACAGAGACCGCTCGTTTATGGGCTTGGGAGTTGAGTGGTCCAGGTCTTTTAAAAGAATCTCCTGTTGCATCAACACAATCACCGCATGGCGGACGATTGATTCATATGTCGCCTGTTTATGCGCGTTTTGATTCGCTGGGTTTACAAGCTGATGGAACAGTATGCGTTGCCAATTTAGATCGAGGTGGTATCTCTATTTGTCCTGTTGATGGTCGTACAGCGTCTTTTATATCCATTGCAGGTGATACGCATACAACCAATATTTGTTGGGGTGGAGCAGACATGCGCAAAGCATACATCACACAAGCTTATGCTGGATGTTTGGTTGAAGTCCAATGGCCACAGGCTGGCTTGGTATTGAATTATTCGATTTAATTAAAAAAAGGAATGCAAATGGAAAATATTAAACGTCGTCGCATGTTAAAAACGATGGCTACAAGTGCCCTCTTATTGACAAGTACATGGACAACGCTCAGAGCACAAGATTTTCCAGTTAAACCATTGCGCTTGGTTGTTCCCTTTCCTCCTGGGGGCGCAACAGACGTGATTGCACGTGTCATCGGTAAACGAATGTCTGAGTTGCTGAGTCAACCTGTTATGGTCGATAACCGACCGGGTGCAGGTGGCACCATTGGGATAGCTAATGTAGCAACCTCAGCACCCGATGGATACTCTTTGGTACTGGTGAATGCCATGCAACATACATCAAGTGCATTTCTTTATACAGGATTAAAGTATGACGCTTTGCGAAGCTTTCAAGCCTTGGCAGAAATAGGAACTTTGCGTTATTGGCTGGTTGTTCCTGGATCATCCGATATTAAAGATTATGCGAGCTTTATTCGAGTGATCAAGTCCAATCCCAACAAGTTCAGTTTTGGCTCATCGGGCGTAGGAAGCGCCCCGCACCTAGCGATGGAACTTTATATGCGCCAAGCGGGCATTCAAATGGTTCATGTGCCTTTCAATGGTAGTGGTCCAGCGATGACTGCTTTGGTAGGAGGTCATATACAAGCGGCTATCGATAATGTGGCTGCAATACCGCTGATCAAATCAGGTCGCCTCAAAGCATTGGCGATTACAGGCGATAAACGAAATGAAGAAATCAAAGATGTACCCACATTTACAGAATTGGGATTGCCTCAATTTGATGTGGTCGGTCATTTTGGTTTTTTAACGACTGCAAAGCCACCCGCAGGCGTTGTTGAGGTGCTTCAAAGATCAATTCAGCAAGCACTGCAAACCCCTGAAGTTGCCAATGCACTTCTAACTCAAGGCATACAACCCGAATTTGGTAGTGCCAATCAATTCAATCAAGTGATGCAGCGCGAATCTGAAAAGTGGGCGAAGTTAATTCCAGAAGCGCAAATCAAAGCGCAGTGAAATACTTGAGGTTAGGATTTGCAAAAAGGAAATCGAATCGCTTGTCCAGAAAAATGACGTTCTAAATTGTCAAACATCACTTCAAACATACTGTTTCTTGCTTCAACTGTTGAAGCACCTAAGTGAGGCAATATCAATAGATTGGTTAAATTTAAAAATCGTTGATCAGGATGGGGTTCATTATTGCAAACATCTAAACCTGCGCCTAGGATGGCCCCCGTTTGCAAAGCAGAAATCAAATCCTCTTCATTAACAACTGATCCTCTCGCTACATTGACTAAAAATCCTGTCGGTCCCAGCGCATTCAATACATCACTATTGATGATGTTATTCGTTTGAGTCGTCGCAGGACAACAGCAAAATAAAAAATCACTTTTCGATGCTAATTCAATAAGACTTTGAAAGTATTCCAATGAAATATGTGGTTGTTGTTTTCGCCCTGTATAACAAACAGTGAGTCCACAAGCCCTCAAACGATCGGCAAGAGCTTTACCAATTCTTCCAAGACCTACAATGCCTGCAACTTTTCCAGATAAGGATATTGCTAACGGAGTGGGCCCCTGTTTTGACCATAGGCCTTGCTTTACATAGTGATTGCCTTTTGTAATTCCTCGGGCAAGATCAATTGCTAAACCTAATGCAATATCAGCCACCGGTTCGGCCAGAACATCTGGAGCGTGGCCTACGGCGATACCCCTATTCATTGCTGCATCAACATCAATACCGTCGAGACCACTAGAAAAAGATGAAATGATTTCTAAATGAGGTAATTGATTAAAGACGATGGAATCTAATTTTCCAATACCTGGATCTCTTCCAGGAGTTGCGATTGCTCTGATATGAGGGGTCCATTCGTCAGGAATTTTTTTAGATTCATGAGCTGGCATGAGATGGACAATAAATTTTTTTTCCAACAACCGAATTGCTTCGATGGGAAGTTTAGGCATACCAAGTACAGCAGATTTTGACATTGGAATATAAATTTAATCAATCGTTTCAATTTTTGCTCGCCGTGCCACTTCTTTCCATTCCAAAATTTCAGCTTTGTATTCAGCTGCAAATTGTTCTGCCGTGCTCGTTCGTGGCGTCCATCCGAGCTTTGTCATTTCAGATAAAACGAGAGGGTCATTGGTTATTTTATTAAGCAACATATTGAGTTCTTTTATAATTTCAATGGCCGTACCCCCAGGAGCAAAAGCACCAAACAAATAAGAAAATTGTATATCAGGAAAACCGGCTTCGGCTGTTGTCGGTACATTTGGTAAAACATTCATTCGAGACGAACCCGTCACCGCGATAGAGCGAAATTTACCTGTTGATAAAAGTGGAACAACATTCAAAGCGCTCCCCATAAAAATATCGCATTCACCTGTTAATAATGCGCGCATGGCATCAGCGGAACTTTTATATCGAATAATTTCAACATCAATTGAATTTTTAACTGCAAAAAAACTTTCAATAAGCCCGACGCCAGATGCTGCTAGATTTATTTTTCCAGGTTTATCTTTCGCTATTTCAATTACTTCCTTAAGATTTTGATTTGGAAATTTTAACGAATTGACATTGATCACTTGTTGTGATTCGGCTAATCGCGCAACAGGGATTACATCTTTATTGGGATCAAAATCTAGTTTTTTAAAAAGTGCAGGATTCCAAGTCACAGCACTGGATGAAAACATAATCGTTAAGCCATCAGGCTTTGATTTGGCTAATGCAGATATTCCAATATTTCCAGAGGCTCCTGCACGGTTTTCAATGATCACAGTTCTATCCAGCAAGGTGGCTAGTTTATTGGCATATAAACGTGCCAATGCGTCAGATGACCCTCCTGGTGCAAAAGGAACGATTGCTTTGATGGTTCCTTTTGGGTACTCAGCATGCGCATTTAATAAAATAAAATTGAATATCAAAAAGAAAACTAGCCATGTATTTTTATATTTCATGATCGCTGATTATAATTGAGTTTTAAAAAGAATAAAAATTGTGAGGATTCGTCACCATTAATTTTGTTACTTCAGCGGGCGTTATAGCGATGCACGCAATGTTGTCAATCAGTTTGCCGTCGTCTGGAAAATGATTTTGATTGGGGTGTGGCCAATCGGTGCCCCAAACACACTTATCAGGAAATTCACGCATGAGTTGTCGAGCAATTACAATGCCTTGGGGATAAGGTGGATCTGCGTCAAA
>Ga0214919_10005248_pt1 | contig 18490 bp, 16 predicted proteins | sample LL1503_MetaG_FD_177994 | JGI IMG/M metagenome (GOLD analysis project Ga0214919, IMG submission 177994) | Freshwater microbial communities from Lake Lanier, Atlanta, Georgia, United States - LL-1503 | ecosystem: Environmental > Aquatic > Freshwater > Lake | place: USA: Georgia | collected...
CCAAATAGGCTTGCCGCAGGGTGTCGCTGGCCATGAGCTCAGCCGGAATCCCTGAAAACCGAATACTGCCGTTTTCCATCACATAGGCGCGGTCTGCAATGTCAAGCGACTGGCCCACGTTCTGCTCCACCAACAACACGGCCAAACCGCTTGCACGGAGTTGAGCGATAAGGGCAAATAACTCTTCTACCAACAGCGGTGACAAACCCAGTGAGGGCTCGTCCAAAATCAAGAGTTTGGGCTCAGCCATCAAACCACGGCCAATGGCCAGCATTTGTTGCTCACCACCACTCATGGTGCCGGCCAGTTGCGCTTGGCGCTCACGCAAGCGCGGGAAGGTGTCAAACACATAGGCCAAATTGTGAGCCCGACTCGCACGCGCGCGGGCAAAAGCCCCCAGCTCCAAGTTGTCCAGCACGCTGAGGTTAGGAAACACTTTGCGGCCCTCAGGCACCTGAATCAAGCCTGCTTGAACGACCCGCTTGTAGTGGATGCCTGTCAAGTCTTGTCCATCGAAGATGACGCGCCCAGCCCAAGTAGGCAAAAAGCCCGACACAACCGAGTTGAGCGTGGTTTTGCCAGCGCCGTTGCTGCCCAGCAAGGCCACCAGTTCGCATTGCCCAACGCGCAGATCAACGCCACGCAACACCTCGACTGCGCCATAGCCTGCGCGCAGGCCTTCGATCCTGAGCAAATCTCTCATGCGATCTCCTGCTGCAATGCGCGCAAACGCGCTGCGGTGCCGTGCCCCAGGTAGGCTTCAATTACCAGCTGGTTTTGGGTGACCTCACGGGGTGTTCCTTGGGCAATCAATTGACCTTGCGACAGCACCCAGACATGCTCCGCCAGATTCATCACGGCTTGCATCACGTGCTCAATCATCAACACCGTGACGCCGCTGCTCACCAAGCCCCGCACCACAGGCAGCATGTCTTGAATTTCTTGCGGGTTCAAGCCCGCCAACACCTCGTCCAACAACAAGAGCTTGGGTTGGGTGGCCAAGGCGCGTGCCAACTCCAATCGTTTGCGCCCAGCCACGGTCAACTCACCGGCGGGTTGATCGAGTTGGCCATACAAGCCCACTCGCTGTGCCACGGCTTCCGCGGCAGACAACGCGTCGCTGCGTTTGGCGTGCGCAAGGTGTGCCCCCACGGCAATGTTTTCACGCACAGTTTGCGATGCAAAGGGTTGCACGATTTGGAAAGTACGCGTAAGCCCCGATGCAGCGTTCAGGTGCGGCGCACGACCTGTGATGTCTACGCCGTCAAAATTCACACGACCCGAGTCGGGCAACAAAAATCCCGACATCAATGCAAACAGTGTGGTTTTGCCCGCGCCGTTAGGCCCGATCAACGCGGTCAAACTGCCCGCAGGCACACGCAAGCTCACATCATGAACAGCCCGCAAACCGCCAAAAGAACGCGACACGTGACTGACTTCTAACAAGTTCATGCACGCCCCTTTTTGTCGGGCATGCTGACCTTGGTTCTTTTGAACCAACCCAGCCCGATGCCGCCCACACCGCGCGGCAAGAACATGACGATCAGCACCAAGACGCTGCCATAGACCACCATGTTGATGCCGGGCAATTGACCAAAAAGATTGCGCGTCACATCGGCCAACACGTGCAAGGCCAAGGCGCCAACTACGGGCCCCCACAGTGTGCCCATTCCCCCCACAATAGCGCCAACCAAAGCTTCGACCGAGGTATGCGGGCCAAAGGCCAAGGCCGGGTCAATGTACTGAAATACCTGTACATAAAACGCACCGCCCGCGCCCATCAGGCCACCCGACAATACGGTGGCCCACAGTTTGACCAAAAAAGGGTTGACGCCAATCGCGCGGGCGGCATCTTCGTTGTCTCGCACCGCCTGCAAGTAAGCGCCATAACGGGAGTGACGCAATCCAGCGGTGACGCACAAAGCCAACGTGACCAAGCCCAAAATCAGCCAAACGTACCCAGCCCGCGAGGCGAACTGCATATTGCCCACCGATTCACGCAACGGCAGCATCAGCCCCACCCCCGCACCCGTGAATGGCACCGACAGCGCGACGATGCGAAACACTTCGGCAAAGGCCAGTGTGACCAGCGCAAAATAAGAGCCCTTGAGTCCGTAGCGAAACGACAAGGTCCCCACAAACAAGCCCACAGCGGCGCTCGCAGCCATGGCCAGCACCAGCGTAGCCCAAGGGTTCAGGCCCAGATGCACCTGGGCCATGGCTTGCACATAAGCCCCTGTCCCAAAAAAAAGCGCATGACCAAAAGAAAACTGGCCCCCAAAACCGCCCAGGACATTCCAGGCTTGCGCCAGCAAACAAGCGTACAAAGCCATCATCACGAAATTAAGAACCACGCCCGAATCGGTCAGCAAGGGAATACTGCCCACCAGCAAGACAAACAGGGCAATCGCTCGAAAGTCTTTCATGCGCGCGCTCCAAACAAACCTTGTGGACGAAACAACAACACGGCAATGAAGATGGCAAATATGCCGACCTGTCCCAGCGATTCACCCAAATACAAACCACCGACGGACTCGACCACGCCAATCAAAAAGCCGCCGACCAAGGCGCCCACAAAACTGCCCATGCCCCCCAACACCACAATGGTGAAAGCCACCAGCACAAAACCACTGCCCACCAGGGGATTGACGTAATACGCGGGCAACAAAAAGCATGCGGCCGCACCCAAACAGGCCAACCCAATGCCAAAGCACATGGCATACACATGGTCCACATCGATGCCCATTAGACGGGCACCGTGCTTTTCTTTGGCCACAGCACGAATGGCACGACCCAAGTCGGTGTAAAGCATCACCGCCAACAACACGCTCGATACCACCAGCGCCCCAGCAAAGGCCACCAACTTGGGCAAGGCAATCATGGCCGGTCCAATGTTGACAGTGGTCAGGGTGTAGGCGGTTTCAATGTTGCGCGTATCAGATTTGAAAAACAACAATGCCAAATTTTCTAAAACGATGGACAGCCCCAAAGTGACCAGCAAGATGTTTTCATCCTTGCCATGACTGGCTCGGTTAATCACCCCCCTCTGCAGCAGATAGCCCAAAGCAAACATGGCTGGCACCATGAGGGGCAAGGCCATATAGGGGTCAATGCTCAGTTTTTCTTTTAAAAAATACACGCCGTACAAAGCCACCATCAACGACGCCCCATGGGCGAAGTTGATGATGTGCAGGACACCATAGATGAGGGTCAGCCCCAGGGCAATCAACGCATAGACCGCCCCTGTGGTGATGCCGTTAAGCACTGAGGCAAATAAAATAGACACATCAAACATGGCGTGGCTCAAAAGTGCAGCTTAGCCTTTCAACGGAAAGACGGGATCCACTTCGCGGTAGTCACGGGGAATAATCACCTTGATGTCGCCCTTCACGACCTGGGTCATCAGCGGTTGAGCACCCATGTTTTGGCCGTTGACAAATTGCGTAGCACCATAGGGCATGATGTGGTCCGAAAAAGTGCTCTTGTTCAAGGCATCGATGATGGCGGCTCGGTCAGTCGATTTGGCACGCTCAATGGCATCAGCTAACAAACGCATCGCCGTGTACGCCATGAACACCTCGTAGCTAAAGAACAAGTTCTTGGCTTCCACACGTTTCTTGAGTTCCAACGACCGTTTGTCGCGCGGGTTGAACCAATGGTTGCAATCAATGATGCCGTTGGCCGCATCGGGAAATTCTTTGACAAACTTGTAGCTCGATGCCGCTCCACCCAAGACAGAATAAATCGCTTTGGGCGTGACTTTTTGCTGCTGCATCGTACGCACCAACAAGGCGTATTCGTTGTAGTAGTTGGCCGGGATCACGATGTCTGGGTTGATCTGTTTCATGCGCAACACGATGTTATTGAAATCACGCGTGGGGTTGGCGTGCTTGACGATTTCTTTGACCTCGTAGCCATAACCCGGCAGCTCGCGCGCCAATAAATTGGCGGTGCCACTGCCAAACAATGATTCTTCATGAATGATCATCACCGTGCGGGCGGGCTTGCCCGCAGCGGTGTTGAGCACGTGCAAATTAGCCACCGCCACTTCTGCGCACTTCTTGTAGCCGGGCCCAAAGCGGAAAGTATTTTTCAAGCCACGCTCGACAATTTGATCCGCCACCCCCACATCCACCACATGAGGCAGGTTGTACTTGGCTGCCGCCTGGGTGGTGGCTAAGCAAATGGCCGAGGCAAAAGCCCCCACAATCGCACTCACGCCCGCTTCATTCATCTTCTCGACTTCAGCCGCGCCCGCTTGCGGCGTGGATTGGGCGTCGCCCAACAAGGCCTCGATCTTGGCGCCACCCAGCGACTTGATGCCGCCGGCTTTATTGATATCCTCAATCGCCATCAATACGCCCTCACGGCACTGTTGACCCGAATACGCCAGAGCCCCAGTGACGGGATGCAAGACACCCACCTTCACCGTTTTAGGCTGCGCGCCGCCAACCAAAGGAAATGCCAAAGCCGAAGCTGCAGCTGCTGAATGCCCCATAAACTGACGACGTGAAGTCATGATCTGCTCCTTATAAAAATCAATGAAAGTTGGCCGATAACTCTTTGCTGACCCAGACCTTGGCATCAATACTGCCAACCGGAGACAACTGCATTTGGTATTCATAACGGTCCGGGCGGTACAAACCATGCAACCACTGAATAGGCTTGTCGTCGACATCAAAAATAAGGCGGCTCACCGCCAACAAAGCCGAACCCACGGCAATGTCCAAATGTTGTGCCATGCTGACGTCAGCCAACTTGGCCGAAATGCTTTGCTCAGCGCGCCCCAATTTGACCCCCGACTCTTCGAGCAACATCAGGATGGGTTTTTGCGCCAGCTCTTTGCGGCCAAATCCATTGGCAATGCGCTCGGGCACCCAAGTGGTGATGTGAGAGATCGGGCCCTCTTTGTTGTGACGCACGCGCTGGGCCTTTTGCACCCACTCGCCGCAGGGCAATTCCAACGCTGTGGCGACGTCAAGGGGCGCGGACATGCGCTGTACCGACAGCACCTTGACAGAAGTATTCAAACCCATATTGACCAGGTTTTCCAGCAAGCCTGTCAACCGCGCTTGCTGGACATGGGTATGGCCAACATCCACCGGCTGAGGGCTGCGTTGCACCAGTGAACGGGTACCACGCCCCGGCTCACGGCTGATCAAGCCCTCTTGCGCCAATTGTGCCAAGGCTCGCCTTACCGTCACGCGAGCCACCGCGTAATGCTTCATCAGCGCCAACTCGCCGGGCAGGACTTGGTCAAACTTGCCTTCGTGCAGTTGCTCACGCAAAACCAGATACACCTGGTGGTACTTTGGCAATGGCATGACCGAATTCATGGGGGTGATGATCATCCAGTTCTATTGTTCTGTCAATAGAACATTTGCGCCTCAACTTGGCGTCTTTATTCAAATCGACTGGGAACTCTAGGCCCTTTGGCGTAGGTCGATCTCGTCGTCAAAAGGACGACAGATTGACGAAAACGAACTTTCAGAAAGTCTTAAGAACAAGTCGATACCTCCACGCCATTAACGCCCACTGCCAAGTCAGTTTTTACTCAGCTCCATCAGCATACGGCTCATCAGATACAAACGTGGAACAATCGAATCTACTTCTATGTACTCATCCTTGGCGTGATAGCCCCACCCCGCCAGTCCGAAGCTTTCGATGACCGCAGCTTTGTCCGAACGCGCCGCAAATGCGGCATCAGTTGCGCCACCCGTCATGGGAATGATGTCCAATTTTCGGTCCAGCTCCTGGTAAATGGCTTGCGCTTTTTCAGCCAGCGCCTTGGCTTTAGCGCCGCCTTGGTAAGGGGGGCGGCCACCAAGCAGCGTAATGCGGGTTTCCGTTTCAGGGATCAATTTTTGGGTATTGACCATGTTTTGCAATGTCGCTTGCAATTTTTCAGCAGCCCCTGGCAGAGAGGTACGCACATCGGCAGATGCAAGTGCTTTGTCGGGGATTTGATTGCGCACAGTGCCCGCTTGCGAGACGGTCCAATTGAGCTGTACACCTGGGATACTTTTGTAGGCATCGCGCGTTTGCACAATCTGATGGCTGAGTTCGACCAAGGCATTGCGCCCCGAATCCGGGGCAGCACCAGCATGCGACGTGCGACCAGTCACTTGCATGTCAATGCGCGTGGCACCACTGGCACCCAAAAGCACGGCTTCATTTTTAGCCACGGCTTTGGCTGCTGTGGGTTCACATGACAGCACCACATCATGTTGATCGGCCAATTGGGATATGAGTTCTCCCGAACCGATGGAGCCCACTTCTTCATCGGGATTGAACAGCACGGTAATTTGCGCATAGTCTTTCCATCCCCGTTCCTTGAGGAGGTTCAGACTGTGCAAAATCACGGCGATGCCACCTTTGTCGTCTGCAATGCCGGGGCCATAGATCCGATTGCCATCGACTTTATAACCCTGCGTGCTCAGAATGCCGGTTTGATACACGGTGTCCATGTGGGCTTGCAGCATGTATTTTTTCTGGCCGGTGCCTTGCAATTTACCAACCACGATGTCTGCGCCTGCGCCAGCGGTTGTTTTGTGGCGCTCTGTGGCAAAGCCCAGCGCTTTCAATCGCGACTCGACCCAGTTGGCCATTTGTGCCAGGCCCTTCAAGTCCCCACTACCCGATTCGATCATGACCATTTGACGAAGGCTCTCGATGAACTCCGTCTGAGCATTCTCTGCAGCTGTTTTAAGCGCCATATCAGTCGCTGCATGCGCTATTGGGGTCCATGAAAACACGGCAGTGAGGAGTGCCGAGGAAAATAAAGCGCTGAGTTTCAACATAGTGAGTCCAATCATTCCCGTCAATTTAAAGTCATTACACCTACCAGCCAGGCCAACTGCCTTTTCTTCTTCTCCCTACAATCTTGTGTACTGGCTACCCGTGAGAATGCCACAGCCATAACCCACAAAGGATGTCCCCATGCTGAAATCAAAATTTCTTTTTGCATTGATGAGTCCCCTGATGATGACCTTGGGATTGAACTGCTCACAAGCCGACACCTTAAAGGTGTTAACTGCTGGCGCCTTCAAGCAAGTGGTCATCGAGATGGTGCCAGCCTTTGAAGCTCAAACCGGCCACCGCGTCGAAGTCCAGAACGATACCGCCGGCGCTTTGTCTAAACGACTGGCCAGCGGTGAAGCTTTTGATGTGGTCATCATCACGCCAGGGGCTTTGAAGCCCTTTGAGGCCAACGGGATTGTCGCTGCCGGCAGCGTCAAAACAATCGCCAAAGTGGCCATCGGCGTGGCTGTCAAAGAAGGCGCGCCCGTGCCGGCAATGCAGACTGTGGATGACTTTAAAGCGGCTTTGCAACAAGCGCGCAAAGTGGCTTACATCGATCCTGCCGCTGGCGGGTCCAGCGGTATTTACCTGGACCAGTTATTCAAAAAAATGGGTTTATTCGACATGATCCAACCCAAAGCGGTGTTGGTACCCGGCGGCTTGGTGGCCGACCGTTTGGTCAGTGACCAAGCCGACTTGGCTATTCATCAGATCAGTGAAATATTGCCCGTCAAAGGTGCCCACTTGGTGGCGCCTTTACCCGAGGCCATTCAAAATTACACTGTGTATGCCGCCGCCTTGAGCGGGCCGGGTGCCCGGCGCAAAGCCGCACAAGATCTTTTAAACCTGTTGGCGAGTGCTGCTGCACGGGATGTCATTAAATCAAAAGGCATGATGCCGATGGATTGAGTGCTTCTATCTTGCGGCCATCATGGCCGGAGGCGACAAGCACTCGATGATGCGCAACTTGCGCGAGCCCGCAAAAATATCTTTCGGTTTCAATCCGTACAACTGCCGTATGGAATGACTGAAATGGGTGGAGTCGGGATAACCAATGTCCAGTGCCACATACACCAGGTTACTGTCACTGTTCACATGGTGAAGCAAACTGCGCGCACGTTTCCAGGTTCTGAAGGTCCGAAACGGCGCGCCCACCTCTTCTTTGAACAAGTGCAAAAAGCGTGAGAAAGACAATTTGACATTCGCAGCGCATGCTTCTGCTGTCGCCTGTTCTGTCGGATTACGCTTGATTTTTTCGAGCACGCCGGCGATACGTGAGTCCAAGGTTCTTGTCGCCAAGGTTTGACCAAAAAACATCCGATCAAAATCACCCGGCTGCAGATCCAAAGCGCGCCCCGCAAGCACCATCTGCGCATGGGAACGCCGGACACGCGCTGCAAATTCGGGCGCATGAACCGCACCGCGCGCGCGCAGTAAATCCGGCAATAGATCCATGTCCAGAGTTTCAGGCTCCACCAGAATGTCCAGCACATGGCGACCGTCGGAAGCTATTTGATAGGGCACATAAGGCGGCACGACGGCCACCTCGGTGGTCTGCCAATCACCGCCATCGATGCGAATACGCAAGGGCGCCTCCACTGCGACGTAAATCACCAGAGCGCCTTTGGTATGCATGGCCGGGGCACCTAACAAGCCTGCGTAAAAAACGCGGTCAGGGGTGATCCACATCATTCTTTCCGCACTGGTACATCGGTGCGGCGCATAAGGCTCAGCTGGACTTGCATTCACCATCATGGATAGCTCCTTTAATTTCATTATAGGAAGAGAAGACCCACATTTATTTGTACCAATTGGCCTCCCGCACTAGGGTTTCCCCCTTGCAAAATTGTTCACATAACAGCCACAAAGCGCAAGAACGATGAAAAACGAGCTCACACAATGAGTTTTGAATTTCCACCTACAAAGGAGACATCATGAAAAAGCGAACCTTCATTGCAAGCTGTGTAACTTCGCTGCTTAGCATTGCGTTCTTACCATCTCTGGCACAGGCCCAAAATAACCGTCCTATCAAAATTGCTTTGATTGCAAGCAAAACAGGGCCTAGCGAGCAATATGCACGAGATACCGAAAGGGGTTTACGGATGGGCCTGGACTATATGACCCAAGGCACCATGATGCTCAATGGCCGCAAGGTGGAGCTCATTGTCAAAGACGACCAAATGAAGCCAGAGTTGTCCAAGGCCATGCTGACCGAAGCCTTTGGCGACGACAAGGTCGATATTGCTGTGGGAACTTCTTGGTCTGGGGGAGCTTTAGCCATGGCGCCAGTCGCCGCCGAGTTCAAGAAAATTTTGATGATTGAACCCGCCATCGCCGATACACTGACTGGCGCATCCTGGAATCGTTACTTGTTTCGTGCCAGTCGGAATTCATTTCAGGACGCCTTGGCCTCCGCCGCCAGCCTCAAAGACGGCGACACAGTTGCTTTTCTTGCGCCTGACTACGTTTACGGTCGAGATGGTGTAGCCGCTTTCCGCGACGCACTGACGGCTACCAAGCGCAAAGTGAACAATGTTCACGAAGAATTCATTCCCCTGGCCACGACCGACTTCACCGCAGCAATGCAACGAATACTCGAAAAATTCAAGGGTGTGAGTGGCAAAAAACATATTGTTGTAATCTGGGGTGCTCCCAACCCTTTGCGAAAATTATCAGAACTTCTACCCGCAGGGCAAGACATTGACTTTGTATCCATCGGTGGTGCCAATCACGAAAACATCAAGCCTTGGGCGGGATTACCTGTGGGGGGCGGCATTTATTATTTTTACACTTTCCCCAAGAACGTCATGAATGACTGGATGGTTGCCGAGAGCATGAAGCGGCACAAAGTACCCCCAGACTTGTTTGCGGCTGGGGGATTTGTTACCGCAGCGGCCATCATCAATGGGATCAAAAAAGCAGGTACTACGGACTCTGAAAAATTGATTACAGCCATGGAGGGCATGGACTTTGACACGCCCAAAGGCAAGATGACTTTCCGCAAAGAAGATCACCAGGCAATGCAATCGCAGTACCAATTCCGTGTGAAAAAATCCGCTGGCGCCAACGAGTGGGATGTAGTTGATTTGGTTCGCGAAATTCCCGCAAGTGAAATGCCTGTCCCCATCAAGGTCAAGTGATAGATCGGATCAGTTTATGACCGTCACGCTGGCCTCACGTGACTTGTCAATCCGCTTTGGCGGACATCTGGCCGTCGATGCAGTCAATGCCGAGTTCCATTCAGGAACCTTGACCGCTATCGTCGGGCCAAATGGCGCTGGCAAGACAACCTACTTCAATTTGTTGTCAGGACAACTTAACGCCAGCGCAGGGCAGGTACTGCTGGACGGACTTGACATCACACGAATGGGTGCGGCAGCACGAACTGATTTGGGCATCGGCCGTGCTTTTCAACTCACCAATTTGTTCCCCCAGTTATCAGTGCTTGAGAACGTACGTCTGTCCGTACAAAGTCACGCAAAAGCTGGTTTTAACATGCTTTCTTCCTGGCGAAGTCGCCATGACCTAATCGACAAGGCGCATAACTTTTTGACTATGGTCGGACTGCAAGATCGTGCCAATGACAATGCATCCAGCTTACCGCACGGCGACAAGCGCAAGCTCGAAGTGGCCATGATGATGGCACTTGAACCACAAGTTTTGATGTTTGACGAGCCTACGGCGGGCATGAGCGCTGATGAGGTGCCCGTTATCCTTGAAATGATCCAACGGCTTAAGACAAGTGGTGGTCGTACGATCCTGCTGGTTGAGCATAAGCTGGATGTGATTCATTCACTCGCTGACCGTATCATCGTGTTACACAACGGTCAATTGGTAGCCGATGGTTCTCCGAGTGTAGTCATGGCTTCTGCCGTAGTTCAAGAAGCCTACATGGGCAGCAACATAGATACCGAGGATCTTGTGCATGTCAGACCCTAACAATGCTTTGCTTAAACTGCACAATATTCACACCCACATAGGCGAATACCACATACTTCAAGGCGTGGAATTCTTTGTCCCACGGCAAGGTGTCACCGTGCTGCTGGGTCGCAATGGGGCTGGAAAATCGACAACGCTGCGCACCATTATTGGTCTTTGGCAGGCCAGCCAAGGTCTTGTTGAATTCGATGGTGAGAATATTACACAAATGTCAACGCCAGATATTGCGAGAAGGGGTATCGCCTTTGTACCCGAGGACATGGGGGTTTTTGCCAATTTGACTGTTCAAGAAAATCTGCAATTAGCAGCCATTTCCGGAAAAATTAATGACAGCCGTCTGCAATGGATATTCAACCTTTTCCCAGCCCTGGAACATTTTTGGTTGCGTCCCGGCGGCACTTTGTCAGGTGGTCAAAAACAAATGGTGGCCATTGCCCGAGCAATCATCGAGCCGCGAAAATTACTCTTGATTGATGAACCAACAAAAGGTTTGGCACCAGCCATCGTTCAAAACTTGGCCAAAGCTTTTCGCGCCCTCAAGGAAAGCAGCACCACTATCTTGTTGGTTGAGCAAAATTTTCATTTTGTCCGTTCTTTGGGCGACCATGTGGTCGTGATGGACAGCGGTCTTATCGTACACACTGGCCCTATGTCTGAACTTTCTTCAGACGAGGCCTTGCAATACCGCTTGCTCGGACTCCAAGCGGCTCATGTTTGAGTGAGTTTAAAAAATGTCCCTAAACAACAAACCGATGGCGTTGCAATCCCTTCAGGGACGATGGACAGATTTCGCTCCGATGATCTTGGTAACAATGATCGCCCTTTTTGCATGGCCTTTGATTGGCAGCATGTCTACCTGGGCCACGCTCACCGTCGCCGGGTTGGCCATGGGAATGATGTTGTTCATCATGGCCAGTGGTCTCACACTGGTGTTCGGCTTGATGGACGTACTCAATCTTGGTCATGCCGCCTTCGTAGCCGTTGGAGCTTACGTCGCCGCATCTCTAGCTGGCGTTCTGTCGGTCTTACTTAAGTCAAGTACAGGAGTAGAAGCCGTGGCAGGCATGGCCTTGGTTGCCCTTGGCGCGATGATTACGACCGCATTGCTGGGCCTTCTATTTGAAAGATTTTTCATAAGACCTGTGTACGGCAACCACCTCAAACAAATTCTGATCACCATTGGCGCAATGATCATCATAGAACAACTGGTGCTGGCACTTTGGGGTGCCCAGCAAATGATGCTCCCTTTACCTGAGGCTGTGCGAGGCACTTTAGTAATCGGTGAGGTGGCCGTTGAGCGTTATAGACTGGTAGCAGTGGTGCTTGGCCTTCTGCTCTATCTTGGCTTACTCATGGTCTTTAATTTCACAAGAATCGGTATGCTGATTCGTGCAGGCGTCGAAAACCGTGACATGGTTGAGGCTATGGGATATCGCATTCAGCGCGTTTTTGTCGCTGTCTTTGCGGCTGGTGCCGCACTGGCGGGTTTGGGTGGCGCAATGTGGGGGTTTTACCGCGAACAATTTACTGCAGCCATTGGCGCTGACTTGCTGGTTCAAATGCTGATCATCGTTGTCATTGGCGGCTTAGGTTCAGTACGAGGTTGTTTTTTCGGCGCTCTGTTGCTGGCACTGATTCAAAACTATGTCAATTTTCTGATACCTGATTTTGCAATGGTCTCCAACATCAGTGTCATGGTGGCCGTATTGTTGTGGCGACCCAGTGGCTTGTATGCCCCAGGTCGATAAACGAGGTGGTACCGTAATGAAATTTTTGGCAACCCATATTTTTTCAGACGATCTGCCGCGCAGTCGAATACTGACAGCGCTTTTGGTGCTGGTATTAGGCTACCTTTTCACGGCTCCTTTTTTGTTTCCTGGTGCACGATCTCTCAATGTGGCGGCCACTATCGGGGTTTACTTGGTGTTGGTCGGCTCATTCGATTTGCTATTGGGGTATTGTGGGATTGTGTCTTTTGCGCACGCCATGTTTTATGGCATTGGAGCTTACGGTGTGGCCATCTCACTTGGGAAATTTGGCCCCAGCTGGAGTAGCTTGTTTATTGGGGCAGGTGCCGCCATGGTGTTGTCCACTGTGCTGTCTATCTTGATGGCATTGATTTCTCTGCGCGTCAAGGCGATTTTTTACACTATGACTACGATGGCTGTCGCTTCGGCGTTCAGTGCACTGGTTATGAGACTTAATACTGTTACTGGGGGTGACGATGGCCGCAACTTTAGTGTGCCCGAGTCGCTTACCCCAGGTTTTGAACTTTTCGAGAATGAATTTTTTGGCACCCTTATCAACGGCAAGTTAATCACTTATTACATGGTTCTTTTCAGCGCGATACTGCTTTTTCTTTTAATGCTGCGCATTGTCAACTCACGATTTGGTAGGGTACTGGAAGCCATTCGCGAAAACGAGTTTCGCGCAGAGGCCATTGGTTACCGCACCCTGTATTACAAACTGGCAATCAACACAGTTTCAGCTCTGATTGCTACTGCGGCTGGCGTGTTGATGGCTTTATGGTTACGTTATGTTGGTCCTCAAACCACAGTAGGGTTCAATGTGATGCTCAACATCCTATTAATGGCCGTGATTGGAGGCCTAGGTACAGTTTACGGCGCAGTACTGGGGGTGGTCGTGTTCACTGTCGCAGAGAACTACTTGCAACTCTTGCTGCAAAAAATAGGGCCATTGACCACTGGCGTTCCGGTCCTTGAGCATCTGCTTCAACCAGATCGGTGGTTGTTATGGTTTGGCTTGGTGTTTGTGCTTGCTGTTTATTTTTTCCCCACGGGCATTGTGGGCAACTTACGTGAAAAAGCTCGATTGCGATTGAACGGCGAACCCTCGAGACCCCATCAAACCGTCTGATTTAATCAGTTAACCGAGCGCTCTTTACCTAGCCAATAGGGCTCTCGCAATACTCTTTTGAGTAATTTTCCAGTCGGATTGCGTGGCATAACCGCCATAAAATCAACCGATTTAGGGCATTTGAAGTGCGCCATGCGTGCTCGCATCCATTCAATCAAATCTTTCTCTGACAAACACGTACCCTCCCTGAGGACCACACAGGCCTTCACGGCTTCCCCCCAAACTGGATCAGGTATACCAATGATGGCGCCGTCAGCTACATCCGCATGGCGCATCAAGAGGTTCTCAATTTCTGCAGGATAAATATTTTCTCCACCTGAAATTATCATGTCCTTGATGCGGTCATGGATGTAAAGATAGCCCTCTTTGATATAGCCACCGTCACCGCTTCGAAACCATCCACCCCTGTCATTGCGCCCCTCAGGAAACGCCGCCTCTGTTGCGCGGGGATCGCGCCAGTACTCCTTGAAATTACGGATGGTTTCAATCCAGATTTCGCCCGATCCACCATCAGGGACATCTTTCTGTGTAATGGGGTCGACTATCCTTAATTTGGCACCCCCAATCGGTTTTCCTGCAGACCTCAGCAAGTCAGCGCTTTGCGAGGCATTACGGTGGTCTTGTTGATCCAAAAAGGTGGCTGGGCCTGAAACTTCAGTAAGTCCATAAACCTGCAAAAAATCACAATTAAAAAGCGCCATCGAATCTTGTAATACACGGTCACTGATGGGTGACCCCCCATAAGCAATGATCTTTAATGTGGCGTAGTCGTTTTTGTTGCGCTCTGAAGACTGCAGCATGAACATCAACATGGCGGGCACCAGAAATGAATGAGTAATTCCATTTTTTGAAATGCCGGCTAAAAAGTCAACTGCATCAAACTCAGAATAGGCCACCGTCTTTGCGCCCTTGAAGAGTGTCAACAACATCATAGTCTGGCACGCTACATGAAACGTGGGCAACGGATTACCAAGCACACTGAGATTATCGAATTGCCAGTCTTTTGACACGGTTCGATTGGTGGACATCAAGCCGCGATGCGTCAGAACTACGCCTTTAGGAAGTCCCGTTGTACCCGAAGAATAAAGTTGCAAAGCAGCATCATCCGGCTGAGGCTTTATCGCTTGAAATTGCTCGCTGAAACCACTATACCAATCGCTAAAGCATTTGAAACCTTGGACAGTTGCATCGGTTATAAATATGTTCGCCGAAGATGTCTGCGTATTCTCATTTGTTATTGCATTCACACCGGAAATAAAAGCAGCGTCAGTCATTACCAACTTGGCTTGACCATGCCCCAGGATGTAGGTCAACTCTTCTGACGCCAAACGCCAGTTCACAGGCATACATACCGCACCAATTTTGCAGGCTGCGAGTGTCAACAACAAGCACTCAAAATGAAATTTTGTTAATGTAGCAACACGGTCGCCTGACTTTATATTCAACGCCACCAGCGCATTGGCAATTTGATTGGTTTTGCGCTCCAATTCGATGAATGTCATGGCCCTTTTGCTGTCTTCATAAGCGACCGTTTCAGGTTGAGTTTTGATATGCCTGTAAAGCGCATCCAGAATGGTCGTGTCATTTGCTTCTAAAGTTTTCATGGATTTTCCTGTCGTAACTGAACGCTGTCAGTATGTTCAATGTGGTGTAACTGGCCTGAGGGTATCGCCAAGTAATAAGTACCACTTGCAAAAATTAGCTGAATTTATCTTCCGAAATTCAAGGTTTTCTCTTGCGCTCCGAAAAGCCACTTAGAAATTAAGTCCCTCATTGGTATTTTCGAAGTTCCAATTTGCCAATCTGGTTGCGGTGTACTTCGTCAGGCCCATCAGCGAGTCGTAAAACACGAGACATGGCATACCCTTGAGCAAGCATGAAGTCATTGCTTGTCCCGCCACCTCCATGTGCCTGGATCGCCCAGTCGATTACCTGACAGGCCATGTTAGGAACTGCGACCTTGATCATTGCAATCTCGGTCCTGGCCACCTTATTGCCCACAGTATCCATGCGGTGCGCAGCATTGAGGGTCAATAAGCGAGCTTGATCTATGAGAATTCGCGACTGAGCAATACGCTCAACGGTCACGCCTTGCTGCGCCACCGGCTTGCCAAAAGCTACGCGAGAAAGGCTGCGTCTGCACATCTCTTCCAATGCCCTTTCTGCTAAACCAATTTGACGCATGCAATGATGAATACGCCCGGGGCCTAATCTGCCTTGGGCAATCTCAAACCCGCACCCTTCTCCTAGTAGCATGTTACTCAAGGGTACGCGTACATTTTCAAAAATCACTTCTGATGCGCGATCAGGCACACCGTAATACCCAAAAACCGGCAATGGTCTGACCACATTCACACCTGGAGTTTTCATGGGTACCAAGACCATGGATTGTTGGCGATGGCGATCTGTATTTTCAGGGTCGGTCTTGCCCATAAAGATAGCAATCTCGCAACGCGGGTGTGTTGCATTGGTGGTGTACCACTTGTGGCCATTGATCACATATTGATTGCCATCGCGAACGATGGACGACTCGATATTGGTAGCATCGCTAGAGGCTACTTGTGGCTCTGTCATGGCAAAGCAAGAGCGTATCTCGCCCGCCAACAAAGGCTTGAGCCAACGCTCTTGGTGCTCCAGGCTGGCGTAGCGGGCTAGTACTTCCATGTTGCCCGTATCGGGCGCGGCACAATTGAAAACCTCAGGCGCCAACAGTGATCGGCCCATGATCTCGCACAGCGGGGAATATTCAAGGTTGCTCAAACCCGCTCCGTGATCAGAGTCTGGCAAAAACAAATTCCACAAACCCAAAGTCCTCGCTTTGGGTTTGAGCTCTTCAACAATCGGGTAGATTGCCCACGGGCCTAACGTTTCTGCCTCTTGCACGAAACGTTTTTCAGCTGGATAAATGTGTTCATCCATAAAGGCATTCAAGCGTTGCTGAAGTGCCTTTACTTTAAAGGAAGGTTCAAATGACATATCGCTTCCTTTCGGAATCCAAGATTAATTGCCTTAAACAAGCAAAGAGTTCAGGCAAGTTAAATTCAAATTCTCTTTGCATTTCCAACAGTGTGTGTAATTTGCCTAAATAGAACTTGCGCTGACTTGCTGATGAGTCACGCGTGTGACCAATTCACTTTAGTTACCCTTACAATCTATAGTCACAGAATCAGCGATTTTTCGGCAACATATGCATGTGCTTGCTGATGATCCCCAACATGACTTCATCGGCGCCACCACCGATGGAGGCCAGGCGACCGTCACGGTACAAGCGCGAGACCAGGTTGTCCCAGGTGAAACCCATGCCGCCCCAGTATTGCAAGCAACTGTCGGGCACGGTGCGCAGCAAGCGGCCGGCTTTGAGTTTGGCCATGGAGGCCCATTCGGTCACGTCTTTGCCGGCCAGGTAGTACTCGGTGGCCATGTAGGTCAGTGCGCGAAGACATTCGACTTCGGTTTTGAGTTCGGCCATTTTGAAATGCACCGTCTGGTTGTCCAAAATGGACTTGCCAAACGCCATGCGATCGCCAGTGTAGGCAATGGTCTGCTCGATGCAATTGGTCAAAGACTGAATCGCATTGGCTGCAGCCCACAAGCGCTCTTCCTGAAACTGCTGCATCTGGTAGGTGAAGCCCAAACCTTCTTCGCCAATGCGATTGCGCTGGGGCACGCGCACATCGTCAAAATGGATCAAACCGGTGTCACTCGACATCATGCCGATCTTGCGGATTTTTTTGGCGACTGTGATGCCCGGCGTGTTCATCGGCACGATGATCAGGCTTTTGTTTTTGTGAGCCGGGCCTTCCGAGGTGTTGGCCAACAGGCACATCCAATCGGCCTGCAGGCTGTTGGTGATCCACATCTTGCCGCCGTTGATGATGTAGTCATCGCCATCTTTGCGTGCGGTGGTTTTGACGGCTGCCACGTCCGATCCTGCGCCGGGTTCGGACACGCCAATGCAAGCGACCATGTCGCCGCTGATGGCGGGGGCCAGAAACTCCTGGCGCAAAGCATCTGAGCCAAAGCGGGCCAAGGCCGGCGTGGCCATGTCGGTCTGCACGCCAATGGCCATCGGTAAGCCGCCGCACTGAATGTGGCCCAGCGTTTCGGCCATGGCCACCGCATAGGAGTAGTCCAAACCAGCGCCACCAAAGGCTTCCGGTTTGGTCAAACCCAGATAACCCAGATCACCTAATTTTTTGAAAACTTCATGGGCTGGAAAAATTTCGGCAGCCTCCCATTCGTCGACGTGCGGATTGATTTCATCATCGATAAAGCGTTTCAGATTGCGTTGAAGTTCTTCGTGTTCGTGGGTCAATTGCATGCGTGTCTCCGAGGGGTCGTTTGGCTGCGCAAAGTGTCAACCAAGCACTTGCTTTGTTCAGTGTGCATGCCGATAATCCCTTTGTCAATCCTCGGCAACACCCATTCTGTGGGACCCTTTCATGACAACAACTACCAGGAGATGTGAATGACTTCAGCGTTCATTTTTGACGCGGTGCGCACGCCCCGCGGCAAAGGCAAAAAAGACGGCAGCTTGCACGAGGTCAAGCCCGTGGATCTGCTCGGCGGCTTGCTCGAAAAACTTCGCTTGCGCCATGATTTTGATTCTGCCCAGGTCGACGATGTGGTCATGGGCTGCGTCTCACCCATTGGTGACCAAGGCGCTGTGTTGCCCAAAACGGCCTTGCTCAAAGCGGGTTGGGACTTTCAGGTCTCGGGCGTGCAAGTTAACCGCTTTTGCGCCTCGGGCCTGGAAGCCGTCAACCTTGGCGCACAAAAAGTGGCCAGTGGCTGGGAAGACTTGGTGATCGCCGGTGGCGTCGAAAGCATGTCCCGCGTGCCTATGGGCTCGGACGGTGGCGCCTGGGCCCAG
>Ga0214919_10005249_pt1 | contig 18488 bp, 17 predicted proteins | sample LL1503_MetaG_FD_177994 | JGI IMG/M metagenome (GOLD analysis project Ga0214919, IMG submission 177994) | Freshwater microbial communities from Lake Lanier, Atlanta, Georgia, United States - LL-1503 | ecosystem: Environmental > Aquatic > Freshwater > Lake | place: USA: Georgia | collected...
AGCCTGCTCTTTGCCTATTCTAATCTTTTGCATTTTGTAGATAAGTATGTCAATAAGAAATGCTAAAATAGCTTTTTAATCTTAAGATTTTGCATTAGTTTCGTTAGTGTTATTTAAGGTTATTTTGCCTAGTCTTGGTGCCTATTAAAACAGCCCATCGCTATACAAAAACTGCTAAAAACAAAACTGTATTATTCTATGAAATTTATCGTTTCTTCTTCTTCGCTTTTAAAACACCTACAACAAATATCAGGTGTTATTAATACAAATACTGTACTTCCAATCTTGGAAGATTTTTTATTCGAAATTGAAGATAAAAAATTAAATATTGTGGCTACCGATTTAGAAACGGTAATGCGTGTTCAAATGGATGTAGAAAGCAAGGCCAATGGTCGTGTTTGTATTCCTGCTAAAATTTTAATTGATTCTTTAAAAAATATAGCAGACCAGCCACTTACTTTTAATATAGATAAAAATTATAGTGTAGAAATTACTAGCGATAATGGTAAGTATAAAGTAATGGGAGAGAATCCAGATAATTTTCCGAAAGAACCTACAGCTGATGATACCACTGGTTTTAATATGACTAGTAGTAGTTTGTTAACTGCCATTAATAAAACTTTATTTGCAGTAAGTGGAGATGATTTACGTCCTGCTATGACAGGCGTCTTTTTTGAATTAACCAAGGACAGCGTTCAGTTTGTAGCCACCGATGCACATCGTCTAGTACGATATAAAAGAACTGATACCAAAGCAAAACAAAACGCATCTTTCATTGTACCTAAAAAGCCTTTGAACTTATTAAAGAATGCCTTACCAGATAACGAAGATCCTATCACTTTAAGTTTTAACAACAATCATCTTTTTGTAGATCATGGTTCTACACAATTAATTTGCCGATTAATTGATGCGCGTTTCCCCGATTATAAAGTGGTCATTCCTTCCGATAATCCATACCGCCTAACAGTAAACAAGCATGATTTTCAAAATGCGCTTCGTCGTGTAAATGTATTTAGTAATAAGAGTACGAATCAAGTAGCTTTAAACATTACTGGCAATGAATTACAAATGGCCGCCCAAGATATTGACTTTAGCTTTGAAGGAAATGAGCGTATGAGTTGTGAATATAAAGGAGAAGACATTCAAATTGCATTTAATGCAAAATTTTTAATTGAAATGTTATCTGCTGCAGATACCGATGATGTATTCTTAGAACTTTCAACACCTAGTAAAGCGGGCCTTATCAAGCCTTCTGAACAAGCTGCAGGCGAAGAATTGCTTATGTTGGTAATGCCTTTAATGTTAAATAGCTAATATAATCCCTACCCTATAAAGCGTTTATTTTTTGTTCGCTTTAATAATAGAAACCCGGTGGCCCAATCAATGGAACATCGGGTTTTTTTATTTACATTTATACTATAAATAAACGAGCATGTTAGATCTTATTAAAAATTATTTTGAACATATACCAAGTGCACACAGGGCCTTATTATTAGCTGGAGGTATAACTTTTTTTTGGTTAGTGGAAATAGCAGTGCCTTTATTTAATTTTAAATACAACAAGTTTAAACATGCGGGCCTGAATTTATTTTTTACTTTCACTACCATTGTCATTAATTTTTTGTTTGCTTTAGTAATGGTAAAAGTTAGCGATTGGACAATAGCTGAAAACTTTGGATTACTTCATGTTGTTCAATTAAGCCCTTGGTTGGAAGCCATTGTAGGTTTGTTATTATTAGATTTTATTGGCGCTTACTTAGTGCATTTGATAGAACATAAAGTAAAATTTTTATGGAAATTTCATATGGTGCATCACGCCGATACACAGGTTGACACCACTACTGGTAATAGGCATCATCCTGGTGAGTCGGTGGTAAGGGCAGTGTTTGCTATTTTGGCCGTATTTGTTTTAGGCACACCAATATGGATAGTAATGGTATACCAAAGCTTAAGCGTGGTACTTACTCAATTCAATCATGCGAATATTAAAATTCCCAAATGGTTCGACCAAAGTTTTGGATACATTATTGTCTCTCCTAATATGCATAGAATACACCATCATATTAAGCGCCCACAAACCGATAGCAATTACGGAAATATATTTTCATTCTGGGACCGATTATTAGGAACTTATAATTATACACCCATGCATGAAATTGTTTATGGATTAGATGTGATGGATAATACAAAAGATAAGTCCTTGGCTTATCAACTAAAAGCGCCTTTTAATAAATCGATAAAATCAGATTACTAATCTTGTTTTAAAAAGACAAATAAGATTTAAACGCAATGACTAAAATAGGAGCCTTTATACCTGCCCGCTATGCGGCCACTCGCTTTCCTGCAAAATTAATGCAAGCCTTGGGAGATAAAACGGTGATTCGACATACCTATGATAATACAGTGGCAACGGGCCTTTTCGATGAAGTATATGTAGTAACAGACAGTGAAATTATTTTTAATGAAATTACTTCGTACGGTGGTAAGGCTATTATGAGTAAAAAAGAACATGAAAGTGGATCAGATCGTATTGCTGAAGCAATAGAGCATTTAACTATAGATATAGTAGTGAATGTTCAAGGAGACGAACCCTTTGTAAAAAAAGAACCGCTTGAAAAACTAATTGCCGTTTTCAAAGATGACAAAGTAGAAGTGGGTTCTCTCATGCAGGCATTAACGAATACCGATTTAATTGCCGATCCTAATTATGTAAAAGTAGCCGTAGATAAAAATATGAATGCTTTATTTTTTTCACGTAGTGTTATTCCTTATCCAAGAAATACAGAAATAGCCATTCCTTATTATGAACATATAGGTGTATACGCATTTAAAAAACAAGCCCTACTTAATTTTACGAATTGGCCTATGTCTCCATTAGAAGCGGCTGAAAAAATTGAATGTCTTCGTTATTTAGAAAATGGGGTTTCTATAAAAATGGTCGTAACTAATTATATGGGCATAGAAATAGATACCCCAGAAGATTTATTAAAAGCAGCTAAACTTTTAAAATAATTATTAACTGAAGCCTTCTTTATAATATTAATATTTAACTATGAACAAAGGAAAATTATTTCAATCAACAGTTGTAGCCGCTTTGGCGGGTTTTATTTTTGGTTTTGATATGGTAGTAATTTCTGGTGCCGATAAACCTATTCAAGAACTTTGGCATACCACACCTTTATTTCATGGTTTTTTTATTATGTCTATGGCATTATGGGGAACCGTTATTGGCTCTGTGTTTGCCGGTGCCCCCACTGAAAAGTATGGCCGTAAAAAAGTATTGATATGGTTGGGAGTTATGTTTATAGCATCCGCCATTGGTTCTGCTTTTGCACAGGATCCTTATACTTTTTCTTTCTTTAGATTAATAGGAGGTATAGCCATTGGTGTTTCTTCTGTAGCCGCACCCACCTATATTTCTGAAATATCGAATAAAAACAATAGAGGTAAATTAGTAGGTATGTACCAGTTCAATATTGTTTTCGGTATTTTAGTGGCCTATTTATCTAATTATTTTTTAGCTGGATTTGGTGGAGCTAATGATTGGCGTTGGATGTTAGCTGTATTATTAATACCATCAACCATTTATACTTTAATGACCTTAGGTTTACCAGAAAGCCCAAGATGGTTGTTCTCAGTTAAAAACGACGAAGCAGGTGCCAGAGAAACATTGGTAATTGTGGGCGTAGAAAATATTGATCAAACCATTCAAGAAATAAAAACCGCCAATGAAGAAGAAAAAGCACAGGGAGCTATTCAATTATTTACAAAACATCACCGTAAAATAATTTCAATTGCTTTTTTCGTAGCCTTTTTTAATCAGGCTTCAGGTATTAATTTTCTTTTATATTATGCACCGAGAATTTTAGAAGAAGCGGGTTTTGCAAAAAACAATTCATTATTAAGTTCTATTTCTTTAGGCTTAATGAACTTAGTTTTTACATTTGTAGGTCTTTGGTTAATTGACCGTATTGGTCGTAAGACTTTATTAATTATTGGATCCTTCGGTTATATTATAAGCTTATCCATGGTGGCTTATGGCTTTATAAACCATAGTGCACCGGAGTTCATGCTTGGCTTTTTATTATTATTTATAGCCTCTCATGCTATTGGACAAGGTGCTGTTATTTGGGTATTGATATCTGAAATCTTTCCCACCCAAATTAGGGCAAAGGGACAAGCCTTTGGAGCTAGTATACACTGGATATTTGCAGCGCTTATTACCTTAGTAACACCCGTATTTTTAGATAGTGAGCATGGTATTTTTAAAGACAACCCTTGGCCCATCTTTGCTTTTTTTACAGTCATGATGGCCTTGCAATTAGTTTGGATTATTGCTAAAGTACCAGAAACCAAAGGCGTTTCCTTAGAGGATCTACAAAAGAAATTAGCAGAGTAGTTATTAATAAGATTGTAACTTTAATACTTGTAAAAAAATAAATATGCAGTTTCGTAATTTTAAAATGGTGGATTATGTGGTATTTGGTCGTGGTTCTTTTAATCAAGTAGATGAAATCATTGCCCCACATCGTAAGGGGGCGTTTCCAATGATATTTTTCTTAGATCATTTTTTTGTGGGCAAGCCGCTAGCTAGTAGAATTCCCTTGAGAGGCAAAGACAAAATTGTATATGTTGATGTTACACATGAACCTAAAACAAAACAAGTAGATGCACTTGCTGCTGAATTAAAAGCCGAGTTTGGTGAAGTGAGTGGTATTATTGGTATTGGTGGTGGCTCTACTTTAGATTTAGCTAAGGCAGTTTCATTAATGATGACCAATCCGGGCTCTTCTGCCGATTATCAAGGCTGGGATTTGGTAAAATTACCTGGTGTATATAAAGTGGGTATACCTACATTAAGTGGAACAGGTGCTGAAGTGAGCCGCACTACTGTATTAACAGGTCCTACACGTAAACTAGGCATGAACTCCGACTACACTCCTTTCAATCAAATAATATTAGATCCTGAATTAACTAAAAATGTACCGGCCAATCAACGTTTTTATACAGGTATGGATTGTTATATACATTGTATTGAAAGTTTAGAAGGCACTTTTTTAAATGAGTTTAGTAAAAGCTATGGAGAAAAGGCTTTAGATCTTTGTCAAAAAATATTTGTACATAAGGATAAATGGGATGAAGAAAGCGATGATCAATTAATGATGGCTTCCTTTGCAGGTGGTATGAGTATTGCTTATAGTCAAGTGGGTGTGGCGCATGCAGTTAGCTATGGCCTTAGTTATTTATTAGGCACTAAGCATGGTATTGGAAATTGTATTGTGATGAATCATTTGGAAGAATATTATCCAGCAGGCGTAAAAGAATTTAAATACATGGTAGAAAAAAATAAAATTGAAATTCCAACAGGGATCTGTGCTGGTTTAACGGAAGAACAATTTGATACCATGATAAATGTATCTCTTGGTATGAAACCTTTATGGGAAAACGCCTTGGGTCCTCATTGGGAAAGTATTATCACTAGAGAAAAATTGAGAGAACTTTATAATAAATTATAGAAGGATATATTTTTTTGACTTATATAGACTACAAACAAACTTTATGAAAAAACGTCTCTTATATCCTTTTAAAATAATAGGATTAATGCTATTATTTGTGTTTGTATTAACAAAGGCGAATGCAAATACGAAAAGAGATACTTTAAGCATATTGTTTATTGGTAATAGTTATATCTTTTTTAATAATTTACCTCAGATGATATCATTGCTATCTGATAGCCTGAATACCAAGCTAATTTGTAAGCAATCTGTCTATGGTGGTGCTACACTAGGAGATCATTGGAACAGCAGAAAAGGAATAAGTACTCGAGCAATTTTAGAGAAAGAAAAATTTGATATTGTTGTTATTCAAGATAACAGCATGTGGCCATTAGAACATGCAGATAGTGTTTTAATGATTGGTAAATTATTCTGCGATTTAATTAAATCTAAAAACGCAACCCCTTATATATATAATACATGGTCAAGGGAGACAACACCGCAAACTCAGTCGGCGATTAATAAGACCTATGAAACATTAGCCCTTCAAACACAATCGGTATTAGTTCCAGTTGGATCTGTTTGGGCGGAGGCTAAAGCACAAAAACCTACTGTGCAATTGTACATGAGCGATGAATCCCATCCATCTTGGCATGGTACTTTTTTAACAGCATTATGTTTTGTAAAAAAAATAACTGGCACATTACCAGCTAACTATAACTTGATATATAATTATCCTGCAATAGATAAAGAAAATCTTTTTATAATGTATATACCACAGGATGATGTTTTGTTTTATGACAAACTAGTAAAAAATTATTTTAAATAGTTTACTACCCCTACATTATTAAAAAAAATTAAGAGAACTTTACGGCATGTTATCAATAGAGTTTAGAATACCACCTAGTATTCATTTAAAATTAAATAATATGAAAAAGGGTATACTGATTTTGTTTGTATTGTCTATGCTAGGCTGTAGTAAAAAAGATGCCATTCCAGTTACACCTATTGTACCAGTGGTTGTTGAGGAGCCCGTAAAATTTTCGCTAAGTCCAGATCTATCAGCGAGTAATTATATACTCACTAAAGACACCCTTGAATTTACTATTACTGTAAGTTCTAAAATGCCCTCAAGCGGTTTTATTTATTCCATAGCAATAAATAGACTAGATACCGCTTTAGGCATATTCAAATTAGATTCTACTATATCACAAAATTCATTAGTCATAAAAGCAGGCGGCTTTTCTATAAAAGCAAATTATACAATTAAAATAACAATTAGTTCTAAAGCTACTTCTACTAATTCCAATAATCAAAATTTTCAAATTAGCCGGGGTAGAATTTATAAAAATTATATAAAAAGCTCTTATGAGCTCTCTAATTTTGATACCTGGTTTTCTTCCACACAAATTTATAAAGCGGATGGCTCAAGATATATAGCAAATAATCCTTTTATAGATGAACAATCTACTCAAATAGATATTGATGGAGATGGACAAGAAGACCTTTTTTATTATGAAAGCTATGATTTAAATATTAGTCCCACACCCAATCCTCCTCCATCTGTTTTTATGAATACGGGAACCGCTTTAAAACAAACACCATGGACGGGCCCAGCTATAAAACAGCCACATGGCACAAAATTATTAGTAGGCGATTTTAATAACGATTCACTACCAGATATATTTTCACTAGTTGCAGCAGACCCTCCTAATAATTCTCCCGCAGGTTTTTTAAACACTTTTGATATTTGTAATATTTTATTAAACTCACCGACAGGTTTTAATAAAGAGAAAGACTATAATGATGAAGGTTATTGGTATAGTGGTTGCTCTGGTGATATTGACAATGATGGAGATTTAGATATTATTGCCTTTAATTTTCACAATCAATCTAATGGAGTGAAAAGTAGAATAATGTGGAATGATGGTAAGGCCAATTTCACCAATGACTTTAATGGTGTGGGGGATATACCTGTTGTATATCAATCAGAGCTAGTGGATGTAAATAATGATGGTTTTTTAGACCTAGTTATTATTTTTGTTCCAACTACTATTCCAAATAGAGTCAATGACTTCAGAGTTTTATGGGGCAATGGCAAAGGTTTTAGCTTAACTAATTCAAGTTCTATTAGCATATCAGGAGAATGGTATTTGATGAATTTAGATTTTACAGATTTAGATACAGATGGCACTAAGGAAATTATTGTAAGTGGAAATTATAATAATCCAGTAGGCAGTGGTGCACCTATTTATTTTATCTCCTTATTTAAATCAACTGATAAAGGAAAAACATTTTCAGATAAAACAAGCCAGTATATTGAAAATAATACAGCAGGCCGCTTTTATCATATTCGTGTACAAGACATTGATAAGAATGGACAATTAGATATTTTTTCTGGAGAGAAAAAAGATAATATTAGATGGGAATGGAATGGGAGTAAATTTATAAGAAAGTAAAATTAAATATTTTTTCTTTACTATTAAAAAAGAAAAAAATTTAACATTTCGAAAAATTTTTAATTTTTTGAACAAAATCATAAGAGGGCAAATTCTGCTGCGCTATCTTATAAAAGCGCAGCAGAATAGCCTACTACTCTGCCTCTGCGACTACTTCTTTTACTTCAGGAATCATACGCTTCATCATGCCTTCGATACCTGCTTTTAAAGTTACCATGCTTGATGGGCATCCGCTACAAGAACCTTGTAACATTAAATTAACGATGCCGTTGTTATAACTTTTAAATTGAATCGCACCGCCATCCATTTCTACTGCGGGCTTTACATAATTTTCTAATAATTCTTTTACTCGCTTTACTACATCATCATCATCTGCGTTTACGGTGTTGCTTGCCTCTTGTTTCATTTTGGCTACTTCTTCTTCATTCACTACTACCCCACCATTTTCTAAATATTCTTTCAAGAAAGTTTTAATTGTAGGGATGACATCTTGCCAATCATCTTGTTCTGTATTTTTTGTAAGCGTTACAAAATTGCTTGCTATAAATACACTTTTAATGAAAGGAAAACTAAATAATTCTTTAGCAAGTGGAGAGGCAAAGGCAAGGCTTTCCTCAGCAATGTCAATACTTTTTCCAGGATACAAAAGTTTGTTGGCCACAAACTTCATCGTTTCTGGATTAGGAGTCATTTCGGTATAAATACTTACAATAGTATTGCCTGTGGTAATCATAGTTTCAATTTTTAATTCAATACATTTTAGTAACCAATGCAGTACAAAAATAACCAAAAAGCCTAGCTAGAAGAGGGCTTTAGGCTAATTGGACCTTTATTTTTCCGATATCGAAAGACTTTTAGGGTACAATACTAAGCTTGGCGTAGTTTAACATGATCTTTTTCTCGCCATTTTTATCAAAAAGGATAATGGCAATAGGGTTGTGTGCGGAGCCTTCAATTTCTTTAATAACGCCAAATCCAAATTTTTGATGCTCAATTTTAACACCAGCCTCTAGCGCCGACGGATCACAAGGCGTGAAATTCGCAGAAGGGATATGGTTTTTATTTAAAGTATGGGGTGCCACAACAGGTAAGTAACTAGGTTTAGAACCTTCAGTTTTTGTACGAGTATTTTTTTCTGGATCGATCCAGCTTTTATTACTACCACCTTGCATTCTATCATAGGCAGATCCCCAACCACTACTTTGATTTTTAGCTCCACCACCAGAACTACTCTTATCAATTTGCTCCTCTGGCATTTCATCAATAAAACGACTTGGATCGTTTTGTACTAATTGCCCATATCTGTAGCGAGTGTTGGCATAGGTTAACCATAAATGTTTTTTGGCCCGAGTGACTGCTACATAAAATAATCTTCTTTCTTCTTCTAATTCCTCTCTTGTATTTACACTCATACCACTTGGGAATAAACTTTCTTCAAGCCCTACTAAAAATACACATGCAAATTCTAATCCTTTAGCTGCATGTACTGTCATTAATTTTACCGTGTCCTCATTCTCGTTATCGTTATCTGCATCAGTGATTAAAGTAATTTGTTGTAAATATGATCCTAAACTTTTATCACCTAATTCTCCGTCGTCATTGCTTGGACTTTCTGTCCACTCTTTTATAGAGTTTAACAATTCTTGAATATTTTCATAACGCGCTAAGCCTTCGGTAGATTTATCGTTAAATAATTCCTTTACTAAATTAGTATGCTTGCCCACTTGTACGGCTACATCATATGCGTTATGTTTAGTGAGTTGATTTTGAAAATATTTAATCATAGTCACAAACTCTTCAATAGCGGTGAGTGTTCCAGCTTTAAATCCAAAAACTTTTGCTTTTTCTAGAACCTCAAAAAAAGTAATATTTTGTTCACCCGCAATAACCAAACATTTTTCCATAGTGGTTTTGCCAATGCCTCTTGCAGGATAATTAATAATTCTTTTCAAACCTTCTTCATCCTTAGTGTTGACTATGATACGCAGATAAGCAATATAATCTTTCACCTCTTTTCTTTGATAGAAGCTAAGCCCACCATATATTTTATAAGCAATGCCTGTTCTTCTTAAGCTTTCCTCAAAGGACCTACTTTGTGCATTGGTTCTATATAAAATTGCAAAGTCTTTATTGTAAAAATGATTTCTTAATTTATTTTCTTGAATAGCATCGGCAACAAATTTACCTTCGTCATTATCGGTCATTGTGCGTACCAACTTTATTTTATCGCCTGTTTCATTTTCAGTCCATAACTCTTTAGGTATTTGACCCACATTATTTTTAATCACATAATTGGCTACACCAATTATGGATTGACTACTTCTATAATTTTGCTCTAATTTTACTAATTTGACATCGTCATAGTCTTTTTGAAACTGTAAAATATTTTCAATAGTAGCACCACGGAAACTATAAATACTTTGTGCATCATCACCCACCACACATAAATTTTCATGCACTGCTGCTAATAACTTGGCAATTTGATATTGTACTGGATTAGTATCCTGGTACTCATCAATTAAAATATATTTAAATTTATGTTGGTATTTATGTAATACCTCTGGAAAGTTTTGTAATAGCTCGTGCATTTTAAAAAGTAAATCATCAAAGTCCATTGCACCGTTTTTAAAACAGCGTGCTGCATAACTTGCATAAATTTCAGCAATAGCGGGTCGGTTAGATCTTGCATCTTCTTGCTTTAAAAAAGTATCCATCGCATATTCAGTCGGACCCACTAGAGCATTCTTAGCGCTAGAAATACGATTGTGTACAATATTGGGTTTGTATAATTTATCATCTAAACCCATATCATTCACTACTGCTTTAATTACTGATCTGGAATCATCGGTATCATAAATGGTAAAGCTTTTTGGATATCCAAGTTTGTCTGCTTCGGCCCTGAGTATTCTTGCAAACACACTATGAAAAGTACCAATGTATAAATTTCTTGCATCGGTATTACCTAGCGCTTTTTCAACTCGCTCTTTCATTTCTGCCGCAGCCTTATTGGTAAAAGTGAGTGCCAATATATTAAATGAATCAACGCCGCTATGCATAAGATGCGCCACACGGGTGGTTAAGACTTTTGTTTTACCACTTCCTGCACCAGCAATAATCATCAAAGGTCCTTTAATATGTAATACTGCCTCTAATTGCTTCTCGTTTAAACCATTCAAATACGCTTCTTGCATGTTGCGAAGATACGGGCTAGACCCCTCATTATAAAAAATAAACCCCTCCCGAATGAACGGAAAGGGTTTACATTATTTTAAAACAGAGAATAGAAACTATTTCTTCTCTAATAATTGAAAAAATTGATCTAATTGAGGAAGAATTACAATTCTTGTTCTGCGATTCGCTGCTCTATGTTCTGGCGTATCGTTTTCATTAACAGGAATGTATTCACTTCTACCAGCTGCTGTCATACGCTTAGGATCGATGCCATAAGTGTCTTGTAAAACACGCACAATTGTAGTGGCTCTTTTTACACTTAAATCCCAGTTGTCTTCCATTAAACTTCCACCGCTAATTAATTGCTTAGAATCGGTATGGCCTTCTACCATAAATTCAATAGTAGGTTGTGCAGCCAATACTTTAGCGACTTTACCTAAAACCACTTTTGCTTTATCAGTAATATTGAAGCTACCGCTTTTAAATAATAATTTATCCGAAATGTCAACATAAACAACACCCTTATCTACTTTTACATTGATATCTCCATCGTTTAAATCGCCAATCGCACCTTTCAAATTCATCACCAAGTTCATGTTGATAGAATCTTTACGTGCCATTGAACTTTGTAAACCTTGAATATATAAATCCTTAGCACCAATATTTTCTAATGATTTTTTAATACTTTCTGCTTGTGCACCTGTCACAACAGACATATCTTTTAATTGACTTAAAACAACATTATTATTTGATTTTAAGAAATCGACTTGTTTATTTAATTCGTCAATTGTGCTTTGTAATGACTTTGTTTTATCAGAAGCTCTTTCAGCATCTGCTTTACTTTTAGTGATTGCATCTTGTGCATCACGGTATTTACCTTGTAAATCGGCATAAGCTCCATTTAACTGGCCGTATTTAGCTTCTGCATCTTGCAATTTCTTAGGACTTACGCAAGAATAAGCACCAATGCTAAGAACCGCAAGCGCTAAAAAAATTTTACTTTTCATACTGTATCTGTTTTATTTAAAATGAATATAAATAGGTCTAGGACAAAAATACTAATATAGTTTATAAGGAAAAACAATATTTTGTTAAACCAAGGACTAATTTTCTAGGTCTTCTGTGATCCCATATTCAGGAATATAGCCCTTGAATTGCTTGAAAAACTGCACAATATTGTGTTTGTCTGCTTTTTCATCGTCAGACGCAAAAAAGGGCTCAGCAAAAACCACTCTTCTTTGGGCAAAATCAAAACCCACCATCACGATAGGAATTTGGGCATTTTTTGCAATATGATAAAAACCAGACCTTAGTTTTGTAACTTTTTTACGGGTCCCTTCAGGAGAAAGAGCAAGGTGAAACTTTTCCTTTTTATTAAAAATAGCCACAACTTGGTCTACCATATTATGATTCTGCTTTCTATCGACAGGGTATGCGCCCAAAGAACGTAAAAACCAACCTAATGGTGGCCAAAAAAGTTCACTCTTGCCTAAAAAATGTACGAACTCAAAGTGTAATTTTTTACGAACCGCGAGCCCTATAAAAAAATCAACCCAATGTGTATGTGGTGCTACTATAATAATTGACTTAGGTAATTCAAAATGAAATTTTCCTTCAATTTTCCAGCCTCTAATGGTGAACATCCACCAAGCAAGTATTTGTTGCATAATTTATAAAGCTGAAGATAACTAAAAAAGTTAAGTAAAGAATGATGTTGACATCATTCACCTATTTTTTCTAATAAAAGGGCATTATAATTTGGATCCACTATTTCAGAGGAAACGGGAATTAGTTTTATTTTAGGAAGTTCTTCATTTTTTGTATTTTTTTCATACCACTTATCATAGTATTTTAATAAAATAGAAAAAGCCTCTTTTAAAGAACCAGCTGTAATAAAATCAATAGCTGTCTTTGTTTCTAGGCCGCCTAATCTTTTTTGAATGCGCATCGTTGCCTCTATTAAACTTTTTTGATCAAAGCTTCCATAGCCTTCAACAATAAAGTTTAGTCTTTGCTCAAAAGGGATGGTCATAAAATAACAAGTACTATTTCTCATCAAATGAAATAGGGGTGTAGGAATTAAAACAGTACCTATTCTTTGACTTTCATCTTCTATCCAAATACTTTTTTGTTTTTTATTTACTTCAAATAATTTTTCAGCTAAAATATTTTCAAACATTTCTTGACTTGGTTGCGGTAACTGCCCAATAGCACCATAGGCCGAACCTTTATGATGTGCTAGCCCTTCTAAATCTATCACTGCATAATTTCTTTTGTCTAAGGCCTGTAAAATTTCTGTTTTACCAGAGCCGGTGTAACCACCTAAAACTTTTAAAGGGTAAGTAATTGTAAATTGTGCAAGCACCCAATTTCTATAAGCTTTATAGCCTCCTGTTAATTGAATGACTTTATAGCCATATAAATCTAATAACCAAGCCACTGCTGCACTGCGCATGCCGCCTCTCCAACAATGAACATATATAATGGGCTTAGTGACATCATTTTCTTTTTGTCTATCCTTTATCCAAGCCTCCACGGTCTCAATCATGGGTAGCATCTTCTTTCCAAAAAGCGGTAAACCCGCCTTGATAGCCGCTTCCCTGCTTTGTTTTTTATAAGTAGTACCAATTATAGCACGCTGCTCATTATCAAATAAAGGGAGGTTAAGTGCAGAAGGAATATGTGCATGTTCAAACTCTGCAGGGCTTCTTACATCTATAATGATGCTTGAAACAATGCTTGTGCTTGTTTCAATTATAAAATTATCAATATTAATTTTTTGAATGGACATATTTATAAAGATAACTGCTTTATAGCAGCCTCAAGGGCTTCTATGGAAAAAGCTTTAAAGGGCGCTTGTTTAAAATGAAAACTTTTTGCTTCTTCTAAAGCAATATTTAATTTAAAATTTTCTTGTGCATAACAGAGTGCCCATTTTTTTTCTTGCCATAATTTTCCTAAATACATTTGTTCTGTTTGCCCAGGGGTAGGAATAAAAATTAATTTTTTTTCAAAAGGAATTAATTCCATTAAAGTGGTGTAGCCCCCTCTACAAATAATATAATCTGCTCTTTTAATTTCCTTTACTAGTTCAGGAGCGGCTAAATGTGCATAAAGTATCGCGTTTTTATTTTCTGCAATTATTTTATTAGGCTCTTCTTTAGAAGGGGTGCCTGCAATGACTACAAATGGAATATCTAAGGTATTACCTGCTTCCCATAATAAATTTTCAAGCAAGGTTCTTTGTGGTTCAGGCCCTGAAACAATTCCTAAAAAAACTATTCTATTTTCATTATGCCCTGTTGCGCTTTGAAAAGAACTGCTATTATTAGAGGTAATATAAATGGGTTCATCTATTAGTCTAGACAAACAACCCATATACCATAAAGGTATACTAGGCTTCTTTTTTGGATTAGCTAAAATGCCTGATAAATTATTGGTGCCATCTATGTCTGGAATCCAACAAGCAGTATATTTTTTTAACCAAGCATATTGTAGTTTTTGAAATAAATTAGTAGCCCAAGCAAAATACATTTGTAAATTCAGCTGATGGGTTATAAAAATACTAGGTACTTTTTTATGATAAAATCCAAAGCGATTATCTGAAACAATCAAATTAAATTGATATTTTGCTTGCGCTTTTTTTAACCAACTGTTTTCATAAATTATGCTGTATATAATTTGAGGTAATTGAAAAAGTAAAATAAGGGGAAGTATAAACCCCCATTTAGTATATTTGATTCTGTAACCTCTTAAATGTAAAAAATGTGCATTGGGGATGGCTTCTTTTAAAATGGCTTCATGATATCCTTCGGTGGCAATATAAACCTTGTATCCTAATTTCTCAAAGGCCTTGACAAGGCTTATACACCTAGTGGCATGTCCAAGGCCCCAATCAATGGGAGAAATACAAATAGAAGGTCGTTTCATAAAACACTAATTTAGTCAATATTATACATGTATAAAATGTAAATTTGAGAAGTCTATTAAAAAAAATAAATATGCCATTGCTATCCAAAGATAAATCCATTGCACTCTATGCAGCCCTTGTTTCTTTTGGTACTTATGTATTTGTTTTTGGTTTTAGAAAATCTTTTACTGTTTGCACATTTGACGGATTAACCTTTGGTCCTATTGCTTATAAAACAGCACTAGTTATAAGTCAAATGCTAGGCTATATGTTGGCTAAGTTTTATGGTATTAAATTTATCTCAGGACTTCAAAAAGTAAATAGGTATAAAATTATTTTTTTATTAACAGGTATTTCTTGGCTGGCTTGGTTGTTGTTTGCCATCGTGCCTGCACCTTATAATGTTATATTTTTATTTTTAAATGGATTTCCATTAGGCATGTTATGGGGTGTTGTTTTTTCTTATGTGGAAGGACGAAAGAGTACCGATTTTATTGGGGCTGCATTGGCAGTAAGTTTTATTTTTTCATCTGGTTGGGTAAAGTCGGTGGGGGCTTGGTTAATGGCGCAATATCATATTACAGAATTTTGGGTTCCTTTTTGTACTGGATTGGTTTTTGCTTTACCCCTTATTATATGTGTGTATGGTTTAGAAAAAGTACCGCCTCCTTCTGAAGAGGATGAAATGCTTAGAACAAAACGAATACCTATGACCGGTGTTGAACGTAAGTTTTTATTAAAACAATATTTACCAGGTATTATTGCTTTTGTAGCTATTTATTTATTCGCCACCATTTTTAGAGATATACGTGATAATTTTTCTGCAGATATGTGGAAGGAGATGGGTTTTAGTTCAAGGCCCGCTATTTTTACGCAAACTGAAATTCCTATTACTATTTTTATTTTAATTATAATGGGAGCTGTGGTGCTTATAAAAAATAGTTTCAAAGCTTTAATGGTAGCCCATATTTTTATTTTACTAGGTTTTATAATTGCTGGCGTTTCTACTTATTATTTTTCATATCAATTATTAGATCCTTTCTGGTGGATGATATGGGTAGGACTAGGTTTATACTTAGTGTATATACCTTTCAATTCTATTTTCTTTGATCGACTTATTGCAGCCTTTTCTATGAAAGGCAATGCAGGCTTCTTTATATATGTGGCCGACTCAGTAGGTTATGTAGGAAGTGTGAGCGTTATGCTAGCCAAAGAAGGAATGAGTCTTAAAATAAAATGGACAGCATTTTTTTCACAAAGTGTGATGATACTTTCTTTTGTAGGTGTATTCATAACACTCTATGCGATGTATTATTTTACGAAAAAAAATAAAGCAAGTTCAGTGGCTTCTGCTGCATAAATAAAACTTCTTAAGCCAAGACAAAATTATTTTTCTAAACTTAGTACCACTCCATTAATACAGTAACGAAGTCCTGTGGGAGGCGGACCATCTTCAAATACATGTCCTAAATGGGCTTTACATTTTCCACATTCTACTTCGGTACGCATCATACCATGTGAGTTATCGGGTAAATATATAATAGAGCCTTTAGTAATAGGCTCAAAAAAACTAGGCCAGCCGCAACCACTTTCAAACTTTGCTGTACTTTTAAATAAAGGGTTACCGCAGGCAGCACAATGAAAAGTGCCTACTTCCTTACTTGTTTCAAAAGCACTACTAAAAGGCCTTTCGGTTCCTTTCAGTCTTGCAATCTGATATACTTCTGGCGACAAGACTTGCTTCCATACACTATCTGGTAATATTAGTTTTTCTTTACTAGTAGTAGAATAATACTTGTTTTGATTTGTTGACATAGAAGCTTTTTTTAATGGACTATTATTGGGTCCCTGAGAGCAAGCCCCTGAACTTAATAATAGTAAACAAAAGATGATTTTATACATAGACCTTATTTCAAAGTTAAAAATACTAACAACTATTCATGTTTTTTGTTTAGAAAATTATAAAATAATAGTATTATCGAATTTAATCAAAATTTAAGTCAGTTCTGTATCTTTGAACTCAACTCAACAGCATGTTTAATTTAATCTTATTTGGCCCTCCAGGTAGTGGAAAAGGAACGCAAAGTGAAAATATCATTGAATCTTTTGGCTTACAACACCTTAGTACTGGAAATTTATTAAGAACAGAAATTGCGAATCAAACCGAATTAGGTATGGAAGCCAAACGTTTAATGGACGCAGGTCAATTAGTTCCTGATGCTGTTGTAATTGGCATGGTGGGAAATTTTATGGATGCCCGTTCAGATGCTAAAGGTTTTTTATTTGATGGCTTTCCTCGCACAACTGCACAGTGTATTGCCTTAGATGCTTTATTGAAAGAGAAAAACAATGAAATTAATCTAGTTTTGGCTTTAGAGGTGAGTGAAGAAGAATTAGTAAAAAGATTATTAGGCCGTGGTTTAACATCTGGAAGAAGTGATGATACTAATGAAACTATAATTCGTGCAAGAATTAAAGAGTACCACGATAAAACAACAGCGGTCGCAACTTACTATGCACAGTTTAATAAAGTAGTAGGTATAACAGGAGAAGGAACAGTAGAAAGTATTTACGCCAATTTAAAAAAAGAAATTGATGCAAGAATTTAAATATTCAAACCACCACAAGCGCTAATTACTTGTCCTGTGATATAGCTACTTAAATCACTTGCTAAAAATAAAGTAGTGTTTGCAATTTCTTCTACTTTACCAAAACGACCTAAAGGAATTTTATCCAAGAAAGCTTTTCCTGCGTCACCCTCATTTAAATAATGCGTCATATCTGTTTCTACAAAACCAGGTGCAATGGCATTGCATCTTATATTACGACTTCCCATTTCTAGAGCAATTGACTTTGTAAATCCAATGATACCCGCCTTACTTGCTGCATAACTACTCTGTCCGGCATTACCACGAATACCAATAATTGAACTCATATTAATAATACTACCTTTTTTTGCTTTCATCATGGGGCGAATGACTTGTTTAGTCATATTGTATACGCTTTTCAAATTCGTATTTATCACATCATCCCATTGTTCCGGGCTCATACGTAATAATAAATTATCTTTAGATATACCTGCATTGTTCACACAAATATCTAAAGTACCAAAACTTGCTACTACATCATTCACAAAATTTTCACAGGCAGCGAAATCTGCTGCATTGGCTTGATAGGCTTTTGCTTTCACACCTAATTTTTCTATTTCGGCTACTAAACTATTTGCTTTCTCGGCACTACTACCGCTCACATAGGTGAATGCGATATGGGCGCCTTGCTCTGCTAATTTTAAAGCAATCGATGCACCAATGCCTCTAGCGGCTCCGGTTACAATGGCTACTTTTCCTGCTAATAATTTCATTATTTTTTATTTTTAATAAACCAATAAGTATGCATTAGTATAATACTAATATTCACAAATATAATAGGATTATCCTGTTTTAAAAAACCATA
>Ga0214919_10005250_pt1 | contig 18483 bp, 25 predicted proteins | sample LL1503_MetaG_FD_177994 | JGI IMG/M metagenome (GOLD analysis project Ga0214919, IMG submission 177994) | Freshwater microbial communities from Lake Lanier, Atlanta, Georgia, United States - LL-1503 | ecosystem: Environmental > Aquatic > Freshwater > Lake | place: USA: Georgia | collected...
AATTTATCTTGTTTAGATTCACACATGAATTATTTGTAGTCTGCTTTTATGAAATTTGATTTTAAATGTGGTGAATTTTTAATTGTTTTTTTTATGTTATCGAAATAATTTGTTCTATTTTTGTGATACTTTATAAATTCATGTGGAATAAAATTTACTTTAATTTTTGTTGTATCAAAATTAGACCAAACTTTATTTTCTCTTGATGGAACATAGCTTAAATAAGAATCTAATATGTTTCTTGTAAGTACGATGAAACTAGAATGCTTTTGTTTTTCAAGTTTCCATGATACTTTTGTTATATGATGTTGAAACATTTTAAAAATCATAAAATCTTTATTACACAACTCTCTCATTAATTCTACAAATTCATCGAAACTTTTATATGGATAATGTTTTTTTATTTTTTCTTTTAAATTTAAGTCTTCGATTCTTTCGTTTGTTTTTTGAGGAAACCAGTCTGCTATTTCTGTATTAACGCTCATGTGATCATATTGTGAAAACAATCTACATAAAAGATTGCTACCAGATCTTTCCTGTGTCATAATTATGATATTTTTAGTTTCTTTTGACATACATTATTTATGCTTACTTTACACGAATTCTATTTCTTTTTCAGTTTCAATGTTATACACATTAACTATGTTTCCATCTGAGGCGTGACAAAATTGTGGTAGTCCGTTTTCATGAAACCAAATTAATATTTCTTTGTATTCTTGATCAAACGCTTGAATGTTTTCATTTTTATAAAATTCATTTGTCGAATGATATTTAGATCTAAATGTTTCTTCTTCTTTTCTGTTGTTGAATGTTCTTATTGGATATTTAGAAATTGCTGTTTTTCTAAATTTATATTCTGGTGTTTGTTTGAATCCCGGCAACAATGCCGTTAAGCATATTATTTGATCGTTTTCAAATGATATTGGTAAGTAAAAGTACTTCATGTAGACAATACAATGGTTTTTTCTTTTTTCATCGTCATCTAAAAATGGCAAATCACTTTTAGATTTCTCGAATTTTTCGGCAATCGAATTGAATTCATTTAATATAGGACAATACATTTCAAGCATTGGTTCGTTGAATTCGTTGTAAATTAATTTAAATTTTGATTTCTCAATTAAATAATAAAAAAATTGCAATTGTGCGTACATGGCTATTTTGCCCATAATGAAGCGGTCTTGGAATCTACTGATGCAATGGGTGCTGAAGACAATGTCGTATGCTTTGTTGTTTATTGTGTGCTTTTGTGCGTCGTTAGATTTGTATCTGCTTCCGTATTGATTTATGTATTTTTTAATTTTTTTAAACTTGATGAAGAAAGTATCTCGAATGCCACGCTTGATCCCAATAACGAAACCAGAGTGAGGCAAGTATGTTTTTATTTTATCGGATACGGTTATGATTAGATCTGCGAAGCTACAACAAATAAATGCAATTGGTTTCGAGATATTTTCCATTTTTAAATTTGTTAAATAATCGGATGCTTCTTTCACGCCACTTTTGGCCATAATTTTCATAAATTTATATAATACATTCAAATCAATTGATTTTTTAGTTATTGTCGGCACTACTTCTGGATTAAACAAAAAATTAACTGCATCTTTAACCAACTTAACAAGCTCGGGTTCTACTGTATCTTCTTTGTAAAAAGAGAATTTCGGATAAAGTCTTTCGAATTGTTGATTTTGTTTTTTAATTTTGTTTCTTTTGTTTCGTTCTTTTTGTTTCTTGAGCATGATACATCCTGTAAATGAAAGTAGAATTATCGTGATGGACACACAACAATTCTACTCCAAAATACTTCAAGATAAAGATTGGTTTAAGGGTTATTTTCAATAATATTCAAAGAATTATCGTTTCTGATTCCTTTGACATGCGATATCAACCTTTTAAAGCAATTTTGACAAAGTGCAAATGAATTTTCTTTGTTGTTGTTCTCTTGTAAAACAAATGTAGCTTCTGTTTCTTTTAGACAGACATAGCAATTACATTTTTCAATCATGATTTTTTCCTTAAGGTATAGGGAAGCCGGTGCAAATTTCGTATATATATTGAGTTATTTTCTTTTCGACTTCGATCCACAAGTAGTTGAATTCTTTGAATTCTACGGTTCCTTCTGTTGGTTCAAATATCCAATCAGGCTCCTTGTTGGTTCCTCTAAAAGTTATAATTTTTTTTACTCTTATTACGCTTTGATTGCTTCTAGGGCTATTGATCAGAGCTAGTCCCCATAATAATTCGGAAACTTCTGGTCCACTCCATGGTGTGTTTCCAGAATAATAAACTGTACTTAAATCTCCAAAATTTGCATCAATTTTTTTGTATTCATAATCAACATATAAACCGTGTTTTATTTGCGGCAAATCGTTTGTACAACTTTCCCCGACAGGATCTGGATCAACACAGTTGTTGCTTAAATTCCATTTAAATTGTAATTGACCTCTTTCTATGTCTAAATAAACTCCTTCGACTGTGACTTCAGAAGTTCCAAATATCATATTTGGCATAGTATTGCTATCAAGCACCATCGAATTTCCTTCTTGTCTTATGTTTAGAACATAATTACCTGCTGATATGATTCTTGCAGAAAGCGTGTTTATGGTTAAATTGATATGGTCTAAATTAATATAGCTGTAATATGTTCCGTCTCTTATGTCGTAAATTGGTGTTATGTCGTGGAACTCACCAACAATCATATTTTTGTTTTGAACGAAATTATCCCATGTAATTACACCATCGATTGTGTTTTGTTTAATCGCTTTGATTAGTTCGATATTGGTTGCCATTTTTACTCCCTTTAAAAGTTAACATAATATATAGCTTTTATTGGTTGTGAAATTGGATGTTAAACGAACAAGATCATTTCTTACCCTAAAATCATGAAAGTTGAAAAATAAATCATAAAAAACAACCAGAAATCAAAATCAGTTTTAAACATAGTTGCTGGAAGAGGATCGTAAAAATAATTAATCGAATTGCTGTTCTTCATGTTAGACCTTATATATAAGAAAAAAGCCACACTTATATACTATCAAATAAACATTAAGTTTAAAGTATTATTTTATAATAAAACGCATATATAATTTGTTAACACTCACTAAGGAAAAAACAAAATGAATCTTACATTTAATCAATTTTTAGAACAAAGAGATCCAGAAATTTATAATCAAATATCAAACGAAGGTTTAGGAGATATGGCTGCTAATCTTGGTAGAAGTGTTGCTGGTCTTAGTGGAAGCATGGCTAGAAAAGTTGAGTATGTTTACAAAAAAGCTGTAGATGTAGTTGCTGGTATATTTAGACCTGAAGAATTGTTACGAAAAATCAGAGAGAACAACAGGACTATTAGCGAACTTAAGTCAAAAGATTTTTGGAAACAAGACCCACAAAGAGTAGAAGATTTAATAGCACAAAATTTGGAAATGTTAAAAAAACTTAGAGAAGATGAGGAATCTGCAAATGACCCCGCTGTTTCTCGCATCGCAAGTAAATTCGCAAGATTAATTCGTTGGGCTTTAGCGACGGGGATTATAACCGCTGGTTTGATAGGGATGTGGCAAGGCCAAGGGCAAGACTATGGACACGACAAGCATCATGATACCTATAAAGGTTCCACATCTGGATATATGCAAAAACCCACAGATCCAATGGGTCCAAAGGTAGATACAACATTTGCTGATCCTGATGCAGATCCGTATTCCATGCCATCTCCTTCTAGTGTTGGTGATAACGAACGAGATGGAGTCGATCCAAGGTTCCCTTCAATATACGGTGCGACTAGAGGAAAAAAGGGCAAACCTCCAATCTTTACAAGATAACCCATAATTTTGACATTGCAAATAAAATAGATTAATTCATAGTGTCGCTATAACAGGAGGCACCATGAAAGATAAAATCGAAAAGTTTTGTGTCGAAAGCGAAATTGATGTTTTATTTGCAGATGGCTTTGATGATGCAATAATCGGTCTTGGTCGTTGCTTCAATACATATAAAGTCATATACGACAAATCTAAAGTAATAAAAAAACTCATGGAAGATATGACCATGGAAGAAGCCGAAGAGTTTTTTGAATTTAATATTATTGGATCATATGTTGGCGATGGAACTCCAGTATTTTTAGAAGAATTAGAATGATGTTTTTTAAAAATCAGATAGTCACAGATTCAGAATACGCAAAACTCCATCGCTTCTGCGAGAGTTACATCGAAAATCATTGTGTTGTAAAAAAGAAAATGCCCGGAAAACAAAAGGGTTCAACATTAAATAAAATGTTCTACTTAAGAAGAGGTTTGTTTAAGCCAGAATTTTCAATTCCAATAGCCAAGATGTTTGTCTATAAAATAAGACAAATATTTGGAGAAAAAATAGATTTTCAAATTTGCGGATTAGAAACTGGTGCAACTCCTTTGTTGGCTTCTATTCCGATAGTAGCTGAAAATTATGGAATAAAATTAAATTCATTTGTAGTAAGAAAAGAAGCAAAACCTTATGGACTATTAAATATAATAGAAGGAATGCCAAACGAAAAAAAAGCACTTATAATTGATGACATTTGTAATTCTTCGTCATCTATGAAAAAATGTTATGACATTTTAATTAAAGAGAATCTACAACCATTCGACCATGTTTTTTCAATAGTTAAAAAGGTAAAGTCTAAGAATGGCTCTATGCCAGAAACAACAAAATATATTTATTTGTACGAATTCGAGACATTCATAAATTGAATGATATACACCAAAAAGATTGTATTCAAGGAATGAGCGAATTACAAGATGATTCTATTGATTGCATCATTACATCTCCACCATATAACAAAACAGGAATAACAGGTAAAAATAATTTAAAAATCGGAAACCAAATATGGAATAAATTTAATATAAATTATAATTTTTATAACGACAACATGCCAGAAGATGAATATCAAGATTGGATGGTTTGTGTATTGAATGAGATGCATAGGATCATAAAACCAAATGGTAGTATATTTTTTAATCATAAGCCTAGAAGATTCAAGAACAAATGCTTTTTACCAACTGATTTTATCTGTAAATCTAAAGCTAAAATCTATCAATTGATTATTTGGAATAGAAAGAATTCTCCGAATATAAGATCCGATATACTCGTTCCATGTACCGAACACATATACTGGTTGTCTAAAGACAAACCTAAAGTTTATCGTGATAAAATAAGTTCAGAATATCGTGGAGAAATATGGGATATAACACCATCTAGACAAAAAGACCACCCAGCACCTTTTCCAGAACAACTTGTAGAAAATTGCATTTTGTTGTCAACCAAGGAAAATGATGTTGTACTTGATCCATTTTCTGGTTCTGGAACAACAGCGGTGGTTTCTATTAAGAACAATAGAAAATTTATCGGATTCGAAATAGATCAAAATTATATCGACCATGCCAAAAAAAGAATTGATTTAATTCCACAATAACATTAAAATCAATTATATTGGAGGAAAATATGATAGAAGTATTTATTACCGAAGAAATGTTGCAAAAAGCAAAAGAAAAAGCAATTGAAATGGGTAGAATCAACAATTCTATTTGTTCTGGCGAAGGCAATCTAGCTGGATTTATTGGCGAACAAGCTGCCAACGAAGTAATTAAAGGTAAAATAAACAACACATACGATTATGATATAACTAAAGATTTGGATTTATGGGATGTTAAAACAAAAAGATGCACTACCAAACCATGGCCAAATTACGAATGTTCTGTGGCTGCATTTAACACAAGACAACAATGTACCAAATATGTATTCGTAAGACTGTTGCACCAAGGTGACACCTATATTAAGGCTTATATATTAGGTTGGCTCGAAAGAGAAGAGTATTACAATAAAGCCAAATTCTTGAAAAAAGGCGATATTGATTTAGATAATAATTTTACAGTAAGAGCAGATTGCTATAATGTAAGAATATCTGATTTAATTAAATTTTAAAAAATACAAATTATCCATAGATAATTTGTATGTTCAAAGTCAATCAAAGTAAAAAAGAATTTAAAACTTTACAAGAGTTTATCAAAAAGTGGAGCAGTTTAACACTGCCATCAAAAGAATTGCTTTATGATTATAAAAAGTTTTGTAAAAATTTATTATATTATGATCAAGAATTAGTCGTACAAACAATCGATTTACTTAAAAAAAACATCACACTTTGGGCCGAAAAAAATAGCATAATATATAAAAATAAAGTTGATTATATATCCAAAGAAGTGCTTGTAAATAAAAAGTTTTGGTATGTAGATAGCATTGAAAAAGAATTTAGAAACATGTCTACCAGTGGCAGCACCTCTGGTAAACCATTTACTTATTTGGCTTGGAAGCCATTTTTTGAATTTATTGAATCCAATAACCATTACGATATGATTCTCGATGAATTTGGTATCAGAAAAAACGCAGATGTTTTGTTTTTCTTTCCTTCTTCATACACAAAAAATAAGTTCGTTACAGTCACAAAAGATGATGTAAATTTTGTGCAACACCATGGTCTTGCTAGAAAAACACAAGTTCACTATGTGAACAATGAAACATATAACAAAAATCCAGAAGAATTTTTTGATTTTTTATTCGGATACCTACAAAGGAACAAAATAGATGTTTTTTTCGCTCCGGGTCCTAATATTAACTCTTTGTGCCATTTCATGAGAAAGTTGAAATTTAAAGGCAAAATAGCCAATCTATTAAGCAACAGCAATGAGATGCTTTTACAAACCGATGTTGATTTTTTGTTAAATGGCAAATATGTAAACGATATTTGCGATCACATGAGATGTTGGGACGGAGGTGCTACATTTTTTACCTGCAAAGAAAGTACTTATCATCTTTGCGATAACTTGTCATGGTCTGAAGAGATTGATGGAAAATTGATTACTACTGATTATTTTTCTCTTCCAAGTCCGTTCATTAAGTATTGGAACGGAGATTTGTGCAAGATTTTTGACAAATATCGACGATGTGCGTGTGGCAGACTGTTTAGAAACTTTGAGTTTGTTGAGAGTAGACCATTTTCTTTAAAAGGTCTTTCGATCGAGAAGTACAAAAAAGAAATTATAGAATCTGGTATTTCATCTTTAAAGCAAGTTAAATGTTCGGTGGCACGAATTGAGGTGGTAACTGATGACGACCTAACATTAGATGAAAAAGAAAAAATAAAAAAAATATTAGATAAATTTAATGTTAAGTTCACCGTCGAGAAAGAAGTAAGATCAATAGAATACGCATTGTTTGATAAGGAAATTTGTGGATCATCCGTAGCAGAATGTGTTGTAGATGCAAGCGATGCAACTGGTGAAACATATTCATGGAAAATGATTAGTGGTTGCGACAAAGAATCAAACGACAATAATTTCTCATGTGAGCCTAACAAACTTGTCGATGGCAGTCCTTGTGTGTTTTTCGGAAGCAAGACAAATGTACCTTGTGATTATTTACCTTTAATAAATGAAGATAACAAAATTATATTTTCGGTATTCAATCAAGAAGAACTACAAAGTAAATCAGTGCCGAAGCCGAAAATTCGCAAACTACCACAAATAAACAAGCTAAATAAAATTAAAACTAAAAACAAAATTGTTTTTTCGTTTCTTAAAACGGGTTGCTGCTTTTTCAAGCATTGTGTATTTGATTCCGCCGGTCCCGAAGGGAATCAATGGCATGTGGAAGTTATATCAAGCCAACCATCAGAAGAAAATTCTTGCGATACATCAGTGCCACCACCTAATTGCAATGGCGGTCCAACAGAATCAGGCATTGTATGGAACACATGGAGTCCAGATCCGTGTCCAGCACAATGTACTGGGAATTGTGCTTACTTTTGTTTTGAATTTAACACTCCAGTTTTACAGAGCAACACATGTAGTAATGGTTGTGGATGTCCTGAATTGTCTCCGATTGAATCACAGTGCGCACCCGGAACTGCGTTTCAGGTTTCTTGTGTGGAATCGGTACCACAATAGAGTACATTTATGTTCGTAACATTACTTGTTATCTGCCTATTTAACTTTTAAAAAAAACATTTTTTGTAAGCTAAAGAGTGTGATTTGTATTCATTAAAGCATTTGTGTTTTTGACCAATGTAGCAACCAACATAATGAACTGATTGTTGTTTGTAGAAATCATTTTCACAAATTGTTCTTTGAACATTTACTTCTTTTTTTTCTATCATTTTTAAGTTATTCAATGCAACATATACGCTTGCTGATGTTTCGTCACTGACATGACAACTACCAGTGTTAAAATATTTGTAATGTATATCGAACATATCATTTGTTGTTTTTTTCATGGGATTGCAAATGTTGACAATTCCAGCATTGTATAACTTGGTAAATTTCATTGGTAGATCAACAGGACTAAATTGCTGTAAGTTCGTATCGATGTACCAATAAAAATTAAAGTCATTGTTCGTTTCTAAATGTTCTTTTTTAAACTTTTCATATAAAACTATATCGGAATCTAGGTAGACCGATGGTTCTGATAACAAGCCATACATAAACAATTTGATTACATGACTGCATTCGAAATCAAAATAATGATATATTATTTTTTTATCATTATTACTTTTTTCATTTGTAATTACATGTAGAGTTGCATTTGGATATAAAATTTTAATTTGATGTTTTAATTGATAGAACAATCTTAAGTGAATATTGTTCCATTCTTCCAAGAACTTTTCATCTGCTTGTGGAAAAAAATCTTTAAGATAACCAAGTTCTTTTCTGGAATATTTCGTTGTTATGAAATTTTTGATATTTGCGTACATTTAATCATTCTTTAAAAGAAACGAATTTATTACGAACAAATAAAAGGTTTATAAAAAAACCACAAAAAGCAGACAAGACATTGCTTGCGAAATCATAGGTTAGATCTTCACAAGGATTAATTAGAAAGGAAACAGCTAAAGAGAACCAAAAACTACTACATTCGTGGCAGAGCAAAGCGTTTCTAATATAAGGAATATTTGCCACAAAGTTTCTAAAAGGAGTACTTATTTCTGTGTCCGACCAAGCATATGTAACACCTAGACACACTACGAGATAAATTATAAAAATTGTCATAAGAAATAAACCCATAAGTAATCGTATTCTCTGATAACAGAAAATGATCTAAATGACTTCCCTTGTATTGAGTTGCTAAACTTTTTCCATTCTTCGTCACCGACAGGAACTTTGAATATTTTACCAGAGATGACATTTTCTAATCTTTTTTTCTTTATTTCTTCTATTTCTTTTATTACAGAATCTTTGTCTTTATAATATTTTTCTAAGATTTCTTGATTGCTTGATATTTTTTCAGTAAAGAAACTCCCAATTTTGCCTCTGCAAGAACAATTGGGAGTTGTTTTTAGACTTGTCAAATCGGCAAGAATACTTGGGAAGTCCTTTTTCATTTTTTTAAAGGTATCTTCATCTTTAATTAAGATGTGTATTAAGTCTGGAAGCGTGGCTGCGTCTATTATTGTGTTCATGTAATAATTTAGTTTATTTTTAAAAAATTTACATAGAAAAAGAACTGCCACAACCGCATGTGGTTACGGCTTTTGGATTCTCAAGACTAAATCCCCTAACATTTAAATCATCCTTGAAATCGATAACAGTATCACCTGCGTACATGATGCTTCTTTTGTCTACTACAACTGAAACCCCATTGATTTCGAAAAATTCATCTAACTTCTCGTTGACTACATCTTCTAAATCTATTTTATGTTGAAAACCAGAACAACCACCACCAACGACTCGTAACCTGATATATAATTTTTTATCAGGTTCGTTTCGTTCTTGGATTATTCGGTTTATTTCTTTGACTGCATTTTCTGTTAATTTAATTGCCATTTTAGACCTATTTAAGTTGTTCTTGCAAAGCATTCAAACTATCCATGTCACCTGTGGTAGCTGCATTGTTCAATGCATTTCCTATGTATCTGGCTTGTTCGTGGTGATCTTCCTTAGCAAAGTAATCTTTAAAAACTTTGTAAAGGCTTTGCCAGTTGTTATCATCTATTTCATATGAATGTGAATTTAAACTTTTTTCTAACTTGATTAGACTTTTAAGATCTAATTCTTTATTGATGTCTATATCTTGTAATATTTGATCATCAGATTCGTTAATTACATTGTCTTTTTTGTTAAGCCATTCTTGAAAAGTTTTCATATTTTTTTCCTTATTGTTAATTTAGTACTTTAGTTTTTTTTCTAAAACAATTTATTTATATATATCGAACCATTCAAAATAATTAGAAGATAAAGTTCAAATCAATGTTGACTTTTCTTAAAAATTGTTTATCTTAACGAAATAGGAAATTTTAATTTACAATGGATTGGGAACAACAAATGGTATTTAAACACAAAGGTTCTTGTGGTGTTGATTTCTCGGATCGAGTAAAAAGATCAGTTGGTGGAAAAAAGTCCAGAATACTACAAGAAATAAGAGGCATTTTAGCAAAAGATTTATCGCCTGATGCGATGATGAAATCAGACAAGTTAAAACAAGATATATTAGTGGAAAAGGCAAAACAAGGAGACCAAAACGCCAGAGATATTATTTGGAAAAATTGTTACTTCTTGGTGTGCTGGGTAGTTTCTAAAACATATGTTCCATTGGATATCGTAGAAGATTGTGTGCAAGATGGAATGATAGGTGTACCAGAAGCTATAGCATCATATGATCCAAACAACAATTGTAAATTTAGCACTTATGTTGTTTTTCATATATTTAAAAGAATACAAATGTATGTGACTAATAATCAATTCTTTTTAAAGTTCCCAAGTCATATTTTTGTTTTTTTATGCAAATTAGTTAAATATCACAATAACAATTTGACCAACGATGAAATAGAAAAATTAAAAGAAATCCATGGAATATTAGATCTTAATGATTTTTCTAGCTACCCAATGTCTTACAAGAATTGTTTGGATCTTTCTAGGAGCATTCAATTGTGTGGTAAATTTGATCCTGTAGTCGAAACTACTACTGATGAAAAAAATGTAAAATCACAAAAAGAAACAATCAAAACGATATTAGAGAAAAATTTGACCCCAAGGCAAAAAAAGATCATAGAACTTTATTTTGGATTCAATACTGAAGAAAAATGGTCACTTCAAAGAATTGGCGATAAATATGGACTTTCCAAGGAAAGAATAAGACAAATTATTTTTAAACAAAAAGGTAGAATTGAAAGAGCATTAAAAAGGTCGTTTGATTTAACTGAAAACGACCTTTTAAATTAACTATTTAGAATTCTTTGATTCCGTGATCGTGATCGTATGGCATCTCCTTGAATTCTTCTGAATTAAATACTGGTTTTTTAGTTTCTTGGCTTATCTTCCAAATTAATTCGGTTGCATATTTTGAAATAGAGACCATACCTTCGTAATTCAATTTTTCTGCTGTGTCTTGCGGAGTGTGATAATAATTGTGTCCGCCAGTATGAAGAAACGCTATTGGTACTTTTTTATTATAAAAACTTGCATGATCGCTTCCTCCAGTAGTCCTACTTGTAATCATTCTTGCGAAATCATACCTTTCATTAAGTTCTTTTATATATTTGTTTACTTGAGTCGAGCTATTTACATCAGCAAAACCAATTGGTAATTTTCCATTCCTTAAATAACCAACCATATCCATGTTCAACATAAATATATGTTTTTTAATGTCTGGCTTTATTTCTGGGAATTCTGGATTGCTCACATAATAACGACTGCCTAACAATCCCATTTCTTCAGCGGAAAAAGCTATAAAAACTAAAGTTCTTTTGTTTTCAACATTAGACATTGCTTTAGCTATTTCTAACAAAACAGCAGTTCCAGAGGCATTATCATCGGCACCGGGATGAATAGCAATTTTAGATTGCATGCTCATTTTTGGCCCATAACCAATGTGATCCATATGTGCGCCAATAACAATAATTTCATTTTTTAAAACTTCATCTTTTCCTTCCGACCATGCGATTATATTTTTCGTAAAATCATCGCCTTTTTCTTTGTGTGGCCCAGAATTAATTCTTTCGATTCTGAATTTCTGATATTTTGTTTTGTACCCAAACGATTCAAATTGTTTTTTGATGAATTCTGCTGCTAAGACATTTCCATCTTTTCCTGACATTCTTCCTTCTAATTTATCAGAAGTAAGATATTCAACTGTTTCTTTCGTGGAATCGACTGATATTTTAAACAAACCAGTCTTCAAACTATCGTAAACATTAGAAGCTAAAATTGGAGTTTTTTTGTTTTCTTTTATTTCATCAGGTTTTTCTGTCTTTGAAATGTAGATAACACCAAATAACATGCTAAATGCAAGAACCAATAATTGTAACTTTTTCATTGTCGTTTTCCTATAAATGTAATTTACATATGTATTATAGGTCAACATCGATGAAAATTTTAGAATTGTAAATTATCAGATAAGAATTAAAATATTTATAAACATTGCTAATTTAGTTTAGAGGCAACAAATGAAAACTTTTGAAGAATTATGGGATTGCATCAAAGAAGGTAATTTGATGGGTCTTGAAAAAACTAAAAATCTTTACAGTGAATTAAAAAACACTAGAAATATAAATGGAAATACAGCAGAAATAGGAGCGTATAAGGGTCATACATCTAAACTAATACATTTATTCCATTGTGATAAAAAGCATTATTGTTACGATACTTTTGAAGGCGTGGTTCTTTCAGATTCTAATATAGATTCTCATAAAAATGGAGAATTCTCATGTTCCTTGAATAATGTTAAAGATTTATTGGGCGAAGATAATATTGTTTATAAAGTTGGAATTTTTCCTAATACATTTAACGAAGGAAATGAAAAATTTATTTTTATTCATAGTGATACTGATACTTATGCTGGCACAAAAGCTACATTAGATTGTTTTGCCCCAATTATGGTCAAAAATGGAAAGATGTTTTTCGATGATTATAAATGGGAAATGTGCAAAGGCGTTGAAGCTGCAATTAAAGAATTTATGTGTAAAAATAATTCTTTTACTTTAAAAAAATACAAATATCAATGTGTTCTTACCAATAAAAAATAAATGTTAAATCCATATTGCTTAATTTTTAAATTAAAGTTATTTTGATTTTTTGTTTTTAAATGATTTTAAAAAGAAAGCAGAAAGCTATGAAGTTTTTTTATGTTTGCGTTTTAGCCTTGGTTCCAACATTTTCTTTTGCTGATAATAGTTTTTTAAGTCATGTTGTAAACGGAACTTCAAATGAAGTTTACACTAGCTTTGTTGATGAAGTTAAAATCGAGAGAAGAACGGTTCGAGTATTGGATGGTTTTTGTCTGAAATTTGAATGTCGTGATTTCGCAGTTACTTATCGTAAAAAACTATGGATAGAAAAAGTTCCAGTTATCCAAAATTTACCAAAAACAGTTTGCGTTAACGAATGTGTTTATATTCAGCAATGCATTAATGGTTGCAATGTAATCGTTCCCACTACTGTAACCAAGCAAATAGTAATCAATCAACCAACTTTAATTGGATATACGGACAAGATAATTCGTTTTGGCATTCCTTGTAAAACAAACGAACAAATCCTTTTCCGCTGGTGTAATGATTATGTTAATTGAAGGTGAAGACTTTTACTACAACGAAGATGGCTTAATGGTTCTTACAGAATTGTTTTTACTTAAAAGAGGTAAATGTTGTCGTAGTGGATGCAAGCATTGTCCTTATGGATTCAATCAAGAAGAACCAAGAAATGATCAAAGTGGGTTCAAATGAGTAATTGCGACGATAGTTTAATAGTAGAACAGGGAACACTCCAGTTCCAAGATGGCGGTTTAACTCCGACCTCGTCGCTCCATATTCAACTTAATGGCAAACGGGAATTACATATAAAAAAAATATCAAAAGAAGAAGCGTCAACAATTTTAACTCCTTTTCATTATTTAACCAATATATCTAAAGGGTTTAAGAGTGGGATTAACTTCGGATGTTTTAAAAATGAAAAACTTGTTGGAGTGGCTATTTTCACTGGTTTCCCTGTTCCCGAACTCGCAAAGGGTATGTTGGGTCTTGATAGAAATGATCAATCAGGACTTTTTGAGTTAAGTCGGTTGTGTATAGAACCAGACATTCAGAGAAGAGAGCATAATTTGGCTTCGTGGTTTTTGTCGAGGAGTATTAAACTTTTAAAAAAAGATACAACCGTTAGAGTAATCTTGAGTTATGCAGATACCGCATTTCACGATGGTATTGTTTATGCTGCTTGCAATTTTAAGTATTACGGTCTGACTTCTCCAAAGAAAGATTTTTTCATACAGAATGTAGATGGCTCATATACAAAGCATAGTCGGGGTACCGTAAAAGGTGTGATAGGCGAGTGGAGAGATAGAACAAGAAAACATAGATTTGTGATTATGTTTGACCAATCCTTGTCAATAAAATGGATTGAGCAAAAGTGGTGTAGAAATAAAAATCTATAAAATCACAGACTTACTTTTTGGTGTTTGTTAAAAAATAGAAGGGCAATCTCATGATAATAGTTCACGATGGCAAAGCACATACTGATGACTTCCTAGCTACATGTGTCTTGACTCATAAACTTAATTGCAGAGCAATTAGAACAAAATACACACAAGAACACCTAGAAGATAAATCTTGTTGGGTGATTGATCAGGGAATGTCTTTCGATCCAGAGATGCACAATTTTGATCATCATCATATCAAAGAAGAAATTTGTTCTTTCACTATGGTGTTAGACTATTTTTACGGAAAAGATTATAGAAAAATATTTCCACAAATGCGATTTGTTGAAATCATGGATTCGTATGGCCCAAAAGCTGCTGCTAAGTTTACTGGTGCTTCTGAGTCGGCACTTGATTTAGCTTACAATCCTATATGTGAAGCAATGCTTAATGTTTTTTCTAAAACATCTGGAGAAATAAACGATCCTATCTATTCGATAATGAAAGATATGGGCAAGTACATTTGTGAAAAAATTGAAAGCAGCACAGTGCTTTTGAATATAATTGCAATTGGGCATAAATCATATGAATATGATGAAATAAAGATATTTGATGTTTCTAATTGTATACCAAATGGATTTAACGCAGAAGATTTGCCAACTAAATTGTACTGTAAAATCAACAAGATCGATCTCGATGTCGTTCTTACGAAAGATAGTAGAGGCGGTGGATACAGAATGATAAGCCAAAATACTGATAAGATAAAATTCTTGCCAAATGTAAAATCTTACTTTTGTCACAATAGTGGATTCTTAATTTGTTTTAATAATTTCAATGACTACAAAGATATATTGAGTGATAGCTCACGGCATTGTAAGAAAACAAGGAGTAAAATGTTTTTAAACATAATAACTCCTTGTTCCAGACCTTGTAACTTAGAGAAAATTTCTTTAAGCATCAATATACCTAGAGAAAATTACAGATGGATTGTTGTGTTTGATTCAATGCAAAAACCAGATTTAATTCCAGAAAATTGCGAATCTTATTGTTTCACAGAAAAAGAAAGCGTGTTCGGAAACTCACAAAGAAACTTCGCATTGGACTTAGTTGATCATGGCCACATTTATCTCAATGACGATGATACGATCATACACAGTGGTTTATGGGAAGAAATACAATGGCTCGATGAAGACTTTATATCTTTTGTTCAAGAAGAAAAAAATGGAATTTTAAGATTAACAGGAAGCGATATTTCTATTGGCAATATAGATTCTCATAATTTTATAGTTTCCAAATATTGTGTTGGGGATACTAGATTCATTAAAAATTCTTTTTTTGGAGATGGAGTTTTCGCAATTCATTGTCATGAAAAAGCAAAAACAAAAATTTATATAGAAAAAGCATTGTCAGTATATAATTTTCTTCGTTAACACATAGTTGATTAGCCGAATAACTTAATTTAAGCATACATATATTATGGACAAAATATATGTATGCTTAAATTTTTTATGGAACATCTTTTCGTTTAAAAAAAATTCAGATTTTATTTTATCGGCTAGAAGCTCTCAATGGCATAATGTTAGAAACAATTTTATAAAAAATAATCCATGTTGTGCCGTTTGTGGTAAAAAAGAAAATTTAATCGTACATCATATAATTCCAGTGCATATAGATGCAAGTAGAGAATTAGACGAATCAAATTTGATTACCATGTGCCAAGGCAAAACTATGAATTGTCATTTCATTTTTGCACATTTTTTAAACTGGAGCAAATACAACCCTAATGTCGTTGAAGATTCAAAAATTTGGAATCAAAAATTAACAAATTGATGTGTTAATAATTATTATGAAAACATTTACACAATTTTTAGAACAACGAGATCCAAAACTCTACGAACAAATGTTGAACGAAGGATTAACAGATGTTTATAATTATGGCAAAAGTGCTGTTCAAGGTGCATGGCAAGGAACCAAGGATTTCTTTGGTGAATTTTGGAGTCGTCTAAAGGAACAATTTGGCGAATTCAGTGATGATGCGAAAAAGATAAAGCAAGCATATAGTGATGGCAAGTTAACACCTGTTCAAATAAAAGAGATAAACGAAGCATCTAAAAAGAAAGATTGGATGAGAGTAGCAAAGATTTTAGCTACTGTTGGCGTTATTGTATTCACAGCATTAAGCATTGGTGCAGGACACGCTCATGCTGGAGAACACGGACCAATTAAAATGGTCGATAAAGATGGCAATCCTATTGATAATCATGGATTCGGTCAAGATCACCAAGGAGACCAAGGAGATCAAGGAGATCAAGGTTCGCAAGGAGATCAAGGAGATCAAGGAGATCAAGGAGATCAAGGAGATCAAGGAGATCAAGGACAAGATGGGTATACTAAAACAAAACCATTAGATGTAAAAAAGGCTCAAGATTTTGATCGTTTAAAAGGTTCGGTTTCTGATTACACAGATAAAGTCATTAAAAAGTTTTCTTCGGAAGAAGGAAAGAAATTATTAGACGGTCAGCGTGGTCACATGAAATACAATGGTAGTAAAGTCGATCCGCAATTAAAAGATTACACCTTGCATGTTTTTGGAGGTAAAACCATGCCTACCTCCAAGGTTCCCCAAATGCAAGTTAGAATTAAGCTGAACAACATTGATACTTCAGTAAATAAAGCACAAATAGATGGCCAAAGTTTGTTTAAAAGTTCCAATGCAGATGGTACAGTGATTGTTGTGTGGACTTTAAATCAATAATTTTGATTTTACAAACAAATAAAACAACAGTAAATTGATAAATAACTCCATGAACTTTAAACAATGGTTAATATCTGAAGAATTAGAAACTATAGACACTCACATGTCAGTTCCAGAGGAACTAGAAGAAATAGCACACATCATGAAAGCACATGGCAAAACCTGCTATGTAGTCGGTGGTGCTGTAAGGGATCATCTCTTTAATCACTTCCACGACATGAAAAAAGACATAAACGACTATGATCTAGCCACAGACGCATTTCCAGAAGAAACAAGAAAAATAATCCACAATACAACCATAGCCAATGGAAGATTTAAATTAGAAATATTTGAGAAGGGCATAGACCAAGGAGTCCTTTCCATTATTGTCAAAGACATGGAAGGAAAGAAGAAAGATGAATTTGAAATAGCTACCTTCAGAAAGGAAGTCTATTCTGGCAATTCAAGAATACCAGAAAAAACAGAATTTGGAGCGACACCAGAAGAAGATACTAAAAGAAGAGACTTGAACTACAATGCTTTGTTCTATGATACGATAAACAAAAAAGTAAAAGATTATAATGACGGAAAAGGTATCGAAGACATAAAGAACAAACACACAAGTGTAGTAGGAGATCCATTCCAAAGATTCTACGAAGACAAACTTAGAGTTCTGCGTGTGGTTAGATTCTTTAACAGATACAATGATGACAATATAATGAGTCATCTTGATGATAAAACTAAAATGGCAATAGCTGAATTTAAGAACTTAGAAAATGTCAGCAAGGAAAGAATCAATAAGGAATTCATTTCTGGTTTAAAGCAAAGTCAATCTCCAGCTAATTTTATCAAGTCTTTAAAAGATTTGGATCTAATTCACAACATCATGCCAGAAAGAATAAAAATTCCAAAATCAGAACCTCTGGATCAAATGAATAATAATCTTTCTGCTATGATTGCTTACATACTCAGTGAAGAAGTTCCTAACAGGAAGCTATCCGATATGCTGATACAGTACAAATTTGAACATGATGTCCTTACTCCTGCAATCATAATTCTAAAAGCATATAATATGTTTAAGAATCCAATGAACCACGATTACAGAATTCACGACATATCCAGAGAAATGAAGAGAGTTCCTTATAAGTCAATAGAATTATTCATGAGTCATTTCGGATTCGAGGATGAATCCAAGAGGTTGTTCGAACACAAGCCTAAATACACTGGTGCAGATGTAGCACATCTTGGATTAAAGGGAAAAGACATAAGCGATAAACTTGATCGAATGGAAAAGGACAACTTCTTCAATGTACAATAAAAACTAT
>Ga0214919_10005251_pt1 | contig 18482 bp, 16 predicted proteins | sample LL1503_MetaG_FD_177994 | JGI IMG/M metagenome (GOLD analysis project Ga0214919, IMG submission 177994) | Freshwater microbial communities from Lake Lanier, Atlanta, Georgia, United States - LL-1503 | ecosystem: Environmental > Aquatic > Freshwater > Lake | place: USA: Georgia | collected...
GCAGATGATCCGTTGGCCATCTGACTTTTCGACCAGAAAATGGCGCCCTAGGTTGGAGACGATCAAGCCCGGGTGCAGGGGCGCTGAAGCCATCAGGGCTTGGCCCTGAGCATTGGGCTCACGCCCGAAGGGCGTCGATACGCGCAGCACATTCGAAATCTGTTTTGGAGATGCCGCTCACATCATGGGTACTCCAGCGAACCACGCATTGTTTGTAGCCGACCCATAAGTCAGGGTGATGGTCTGTGACATGGGCGATGAATGCTATGGCGTTGACAAATGCCATGGTCTCGTAGTAATTCTCAAAGGCGTAGGTTTTTTCAATGGTTACTGTGGGGCCGTCACCGGCCAGGGCCCAACCCTCGAGTTGTGCCAAATTACTAACGATTTCGGTGGCAGACAGGGCTCGCCTGGCCTGCTCAGACCAATTGACACTTTGCAATTTGTGATTCATGCGGCAGTGCGTGGTTCAGGGCCCGAGCAAGCGGGCCAGCCGCTCGCTCGCTGGTGGGTGGGAGTAATAAAAACGCACATAAACCGGGTCTGGCGTGAGGGTCGATGCATTGTCTTCGTACAACTTGAGCAGTGCTGTCGCCAGATCTTGGCCACTGGTGTGGGCCACGGCATAGGCATCGGCTTGAAATTCATCGCGGCGGGACATTGCCGAAAAAACAGGGGATATGAAAAAACTCAGCAAGGGCGCGCTGATCATGAACAGCAGCAGTGCTAGCGCATCGTTAGGTGCGTCCAGGTTGGGCGTCACGCCCAGGCCGGCATAAAACCAGGACTGATTGGCCAGCCAGCCCAGCATGGCAAAAGCCAGCAGGCTGGTGCCAAAAAGAAGCAGCATCCTGCGGCTTAGATGCCGGTGCTTGAAATGTCCAAGTTCGTGCGCTAGCACAGCAGCGATTTCGTCAGGCGAGAGCTTAGCCAACAGGGTGTCATAAAAAACCACCCGTTTAGCAGAGCCAAAACCAGTGAAGTAGGCATTGCCATGGGCACTGCGTTTGCTGCCATCCATGACAAAAAGTCCCTTGGCGGCGAAGCCACAGCGGGCCATCAGCGCTGTCACCTGCGTCTTGATGGCACCGTCTTCAAGTGCGGTAAATTTGTTGAAAAGGGGCGCAATAAATGTCGGCAGCGCCCACAGCAGCAACAAATTAAAGCCAACCCAAGTGCCCCAAGCCCAAATCCACCACTGTGCGCCAGCGGCACCCATCAGCCACAAAATCAGCGCTGCGATCGGCAAGCCTATCAGCGCCCCAAGCAGGCTTGATTTGACGAAATCTAGCAGCCAAAGCTTTGGCGTTGTCTTGTTGAAACCAAATGTCTGCTCGACTGAGAAGGTTTGGTAAAGCCCCAGCGGCAAATCAAGCAGGGCGCTGATGACAGCAAAACTGGCCAAAACCGCCAATTGCTGGACCATGCCACCCCCGCCCAAAGCGCTCAGCAAAAAGCTGTTGAGCGCCGAAATACCGCCGAGCAGGGTCCAGCACAGCAAAACCCCGGCGCCGAGCGCCAACTCGAGCAGACCCAAACGGGTTTTTGCAATCGTGTAGTCGGCCGCTTTCTGGTGCGCGCTGAGGCTCACGGTGTTGGCAAATCCTGCTGGCAACTCGCCGCGATGCCGCGCGACATGACGGATTTGGCGGGATACCAACCAAAATCTGAGCAGCAAGCCTGCCATCAGGGCCAGGGCAAAGCCAAAAGTGAGGCCGGCGGCGAGTTCGCTGGAAGAGCTGGGATCTGGCATGGATGACGAGTTTAGGGCATCAGCGACAATTCCGAACATGACAAGCAACAACCCCCTGGACGAGCCTGTAAGACTAGCGAAATCGGAGCAGAACCTCGCATGGCTCGACTGCGAGATGACCGGACTCGACCCCGAGGTCGACCGCATCCTTGAAATTGCAATCATCATCACCGGCCCTGATCTCACGCCAAGAATTGAAGGTCCGGTGCTGGTCATCCATCAAAGCAACATGCAACTCGATGGCATGGACGCCTGGAACAAGGGAACCCATGGTAAGAGTGGCCTGATCGAACGGGTCAAGTCGTCCACCACGACAGAGGAACAGGCGCAGCATGAGATGCTGAACTTTCTGAGCCAATACCTGCCCAACAAGCTCAGCCCGATGTGTGGCAACAGCATCGGCCAAGACCGCCGGTTTCTGGCTAAGTACATGCCCAAGCTCGAAGCCTTTTTTCACTACCGAAACCTTGATGTCAGCACGCTCAAAGAGTTGGCCAAGCGCTGGCGTCCCGATGTTTACAAGGGTTTCAAAAAAAAACAAAGACATACCGCTTTGGCCGATGTGCATGAGTCCATCGATGAGATGGCTCACTACCGAAGTCGGTTTTTGCGCCTCAGCGATTGAGGGTCGCCAAAGGGGCCTGTGGCAAATGCTGTCGCTCACAACGCGCAACTGCGCGCCAGTTCCATGCCATAATCCTGCGCTGCGCGGCCACTGGCCGAGCTAGTGTGTGCATCTCCCCTCATTCACCCGGCCTACGGCAGGCTTGCAACAGCAAGGCTACCAAAACAGGCCCCCGCTGCGGTCCGGCTTTCTTGGACCCCAACAGGTTCCGTTTGATGGTTGATGTTTTCTAACCATTGACGGAGTATCTGCTTCCTTGGCAGGGCTCGCGTGTGAGACATAAATGACTGACGCTTTGATGGCGGCTGACGATATTTCGTCGGCCCAAGAATTTTTAATCATTCAAGACGACAAGCCTGCAGATCCGGGGCAAGTTGAAGAAGCCCTGGTGCTTGCACCCAACGGCTTTTTGGCATTCGGCCTGGCTGAGGAACTGCTCAGAGCGGTGCAAGACCTAGGTTACACCCAGCCAACACCAGTGCAACAAACAACCATACCCCTGGCCATGGAGGGTCTGGACTCGGGTGATACGGGGTCGCGTTTTGTTGACCTGATGGTATCGAGCCAAACCGGCAGCGGCAAAACGGCGGCGTTTTTGTTGCCAGTTTTGCATACATTGCTCAACCAGCAACGCCAATCCGAGGAAAAAGAGCGGGCTGATTTTGATCGAGCGCTGGCTGAGGCCGCCGCGAAAGGCGAATCCCCGCCTAAACGCAGCAAGCGCAAAGACCCCACCAACCCGCGCAATTTTTCTGTGGTCGCCCCGGGGGCCCTGATCGTCTGCCCGACCCGGGAGCTGGCGCAGCAGGTGGCCCATGATGCCATCGAACTGGTCAAGCACTGCCGCGGCTTGCGTATCGCGAACATTGTTGGCGGCATGCCTTATCAGTTGCAAATCGCCAAGCTGCAAAACGCCAATCTGGTGGTGGCAACGCCCGGTCGTTTGCTCGATCTGCAACGGTCGATGCAAATCAAGCTCGATCGGGTGCAATTTTTGGTGGTGGACGAGGCCGATCGCATGTTGGATCTGGGCTTTTCTGACGATCTGGCTGAAATCAATCAACTCACCCTGCAACGCAAACAAACCATGATGTTCAGTGCCACTTTTGCACCGCGCATCCAACAGCTTGCGGCACGGGTCATGCGGCAGCCGCAGCGCATCACGATCGACTCGCCACAGGACAAGCATGTGAACATCAAGCAGGTCTTGTTCTGGGCCGACAATGCGCAGCACAAGCGCAAGCTGCTCGACCACTGGCTGCGTGACACCAGCATCAACCAGGCGATTGTGTTTGCCAGCACGCAAATCGAATGTGATGGTTTGGCCAACGACTTGCAACAAGAAGGATTCTCGGCTGTAGCCCTGCATGGTGCTTTGAGCCAAGGTTTGCGCAACCGTCGCCTGATGGCTTTGCGCCAGGGCCAAGTGCAAATACTGGTCGCCACTGATGTCGCGGCGCGTGGCCTTGATGTGCCAACCATCAGCCATGTGTTTAATTTTGGTCTGCCCATGAAGGCCGAGGACTACACACACCGCATCGGGCGCACCGGGCGTGCTGGGCGCGATGGCTTGGCGGTTACTCTGGCCGAGTTTCGAGACCGGCGGAAAATATTCGACATAGAGGCCTACAGCCGTCAACCTTTCAAAGCCCAAACCATACCTGGTCTTGAGCCCAAACAGCGCTATCCCGACTCTCGGCCCAACTCCAATTTCGGCGGACGGGACATGCGTGACAGCCACGAACATCACTCGCGGGACCGCAAGTTTGGCCCAGCCCGAGCAGGCGGTTTCGGGGCTGGTCGCCAGCCGGGCAGTGAGCGGCCCGGCCCGGATGGCCGCGAAGGCTTCAGCTACGAGCGCAAAGGCGGTTTCAATGACCGCTTTGCGGCCCCTCGCGCGCTTGCCCCGAGTGCGCCGGCGCGTGACGGGCGCAAACCTGTCTTGAGCAAGCCGGCTGCAGCCAGGCCCGGAAACGGTGGCAAGGTGTTTGTCCCGCGCGTCACGAAAAAGTCTCTGCCGCGCAGTGCCTGATGTCCTTGCCTGCAGGTCCTGACTAACGCGCGGCGCCGACCTGCTGGGGCTAGACCACATCACAACAGCGTCAAACAGCCGCAATGAAAACGCGCTCGAGAGCTTCCATGAATCCGGAGCCGCCTTGGCGTTTTGTTTTTCTGACCCTGCCCAATTACTCGCTCATCGCTGTTTCGAGTGCGGTGGAGGCTTTGCGCATGGCCAATCGGGTGACCAAGCAAAATGCTTACGCGTGGACGATTGCCAGCCTAGACGGCAGTGCGCAGACCGCGAGCAACGGCCTTGCCATGTCGCCTAGCGAGGCGATAGACGGCAGGGCTACGGCTGACATCGTGTTTGTCTGCGGCGGGGTGGATGTCGAGCGGGCCGTCACAACCGAGTTGTCTGTGACGCTGCGCCAACTCGCGCAACGGGGCATTGCCCTGGGCTCTTTGTGCACCGGAGGCTATGCGCTGGCCAAAGCTGGATTGTTGGACAAGTACAAGGCGGTGATCCACTGGGAAAACATGTCGGCCCTGCGTGAACAATTCCCGCGAGTGGTCTTCTCTGAGCAACTGTTTGCGATTGACCGCGATCGCTACACCTGCTCGGGCGGTATTGCGCCGCTGGACTTGATGCTCAACATCATCAAGGATCAGCTCGGCCAGAGCATCGCTTCCATGATTTCAGAGCAGTTCATTCTTGACCGGATTCGCAACGACCAGGATCGTCAACATGTTCCCTTGCAGGCCAGAGTCGGCCTGTTTCATGAAAATCTGATCGAGGCAGCAGCCCTGATGGAGGCCAATATCGAGGAGCCTCTGTCGCTGGACGATATCGCCGCTTTGGTCGGTGTGTCAAGGCGGCAGATCGAGCGGCTGTTCAAGCGTTATGTTGGCGAGGTGCCGACCAAGTATTACCTGGACATGCGGCTGCGGCGGGCCAGAACCCTGTTGTTGCAGACTGCCATGTCCGTGATGGATATTGCAGTGGCCTGCGGTTTCCAGTCGCCGCCGCACTTTTCAAAGTGCTACCGTCAGTTGTTTGGCCACACCCCCAGTGCTGAGCGACAGTTGAGTCGTCGCAACACCCTGCTTGACCCAGGGGCAGTGGTCGGCTGAGTCACTCGCTTGCGCAGCGGGTGATATCGCTTGCGGGTCATGCCTCGAATGAGTCAGGCTCATGTCGTCTTACGACAACCGACCGTCGCTAATCTATCAGCGGCGCAGCAGGCTGGCTCGTACCATTTTGTTGACTGCCCCGGGCTGCTGGCTAAGCACCCACCTATCCTACAAAAGGGCCTGACCATGGCTGAAGAATTTGACGATGATCTAGACCTCAGCACGCTCAACGACGAAGAGTTGACCGAGCAGGTGCATGATGATCTCTACAACGGCCTGCGCGACGAGGTGGTTGAGGCGACCCATATTTTTCTTGGTCGCGGCTGGTCGGCAGACCGGGTGCTGAATGACGCTTTGGTTGAGGGCATGCGCATTGTTGGTGTTGATTTTCGTGACGGGATTTTGTTCGTTCCAGAGGTCCTGCTGGCTGCCAATGCCATGAAGGGCGGCATGGAAATCCTGCGGCCTTTGCTGGCAGAAACTGGGGTAGAGCCGATTGGGAAAATGGTAATCGGCACGGTCAAGGGCGACATCCACGATATTGGCAAGAATCTGGTGGGCATGATGATGGAGGGTGCCGGTTTTGAGGTGATTGATCTCGGCATCAACAACCCGGTCGAAAAATACCTGCTGGCCCTGGAGGAACACAAGCCCGATATTCTGGGTCTCTCAGCCCTGCTGACCACCACAATGCCTTACATGAAAGTGGTGATCGACACCCTGAAAGAAAAAGGCCTGCGGGATGATTTCATCGTGCTGGTGGGTGGTGCGCCCCTGAACGAGGAGTTTGGCCGGGCGGTTGGCGCCGATGCCTATTGCCGCGACGCCGGTGTTGCGGTTGAGACCGCAAAAACCCTGATCGCTGCCCGCCGCGCCGCTGCCCGGGCTTAAGGCGCGCCTGTGTCACGCACGCTGATCATTGCTTGCGGGGCACTGGCCAGGGAGATCGTCGCTTTGCGACGGCTCAATGACTGGCCGCACATGGACGTCCAGTGTCTGCCCGCTGAATTGCACAACCGACCCGAAAAAATCACCGCTGCGGTGAAAGAAAAAATTACCCTAAACCGATCTGCCTATGCCAGTATTTTTGTCGCCTACGCAGACTGCGGCACCGGTGGTTTGCTCGATGCGATGCTGCTCCAAGAGGGAGTGCAAAGAATCCCTGGCGCCCATTGTTACGAGTTCTTTGCCGGCAGTTCGGCCTTTGAGGCGCTCAGTGAGCGTGAACTGGGTACGTTTTATTTGACCGATTTTTTGCTCGAGCACTTTGATCGGCTGGTGATACGCGGCTTGGGGATTGATCGGCACCCGGCTTTACTTAAAACGATTTTTGCCAACTACCGCAAGCTGGTTTACCTCGTTCAGGTGCCCAGGGCCGGCAAAGTTGAGCAGGCCCGCTGTGCTGCCGAGCGGCTGGGCCTGGAGTTTGATTACCAAGTGACGGGTTATGGCGGTCTTGAGCACAGCCTCAAGCGCGCCAATCAAGGAGTGGTGTTTTGGCAAAACTGATTGTGATTTCCTGGCGTGATGTGCCAGCCCAGGTGCTGGTGAAACTCGGTCGCGAAACCGCCAAGGTGCAGTTGTCGCACCGGTTTCAAGAGGCGGTGGACCGGGCCGCCATGCGTGCTGGCAAAGCCAGCTCTTCTGACTACCTGGCTGACTGGAAGCGCAGCGAGCCCAGGCGTTGCGGCGATGACATTGCGGTGCAGGCGCAGGCCGAGGCTGACCGGATCGAAGCGCGCTATTCCGATGCTGATTTGTTGCGCTTGATCCGGGCCCACGGGCTGGAGCCCGCAGCCGCTGTTGAACCAGCCCCGCCCGGGCTGGAGCCGGGAGGCGCGTGATGATTTCGGTGCGGCATTGGTCGGTGCGCCACGCCGGCGCACTCGAGCGCTTCTACCAAGTGTTTGAGCGCACGCTGGTAGCACTCGATCCCCTGTGGCGCAGGATTGGCTACGAGCGCCTGGAAAAACCAGTGGCGGCGCTTGAGAAAGTGGTGAAGGGCTTTTTGTTTGACTGCCAAATGTGCGGTCAATGTGCGTTGAGCTCCACCGGCATGTCCTGCTCCATGAATTGCCCCAAGAATTTGCGTAACGGGCCCTGCGGCGGGGTGCGGTCAAACGGGACTTGCGAGGTCAAACCCGAGATGCCCTGTGTTTGGGTCGAGGCCTTCGAGGGCAGCCAGCGAATGCGCGAAGGCCGCCAGACCATTCTTATGGTGCAACTCCCGCTGGACCGCAGGCTGCAGGGCCGCTCAAGCTGGCTTAAAGTCGCCCGCGACAAGGCCGCACTTGCAGGCGAGCCGCGATGAGGTTTGAAGACGAACCGGTACCCGGCTATCCCTTGCCCATTTTGCCCGGGCACACCTCGCCGGGGCGGCTCGAGCGGGTGCTGCGCAGTGGCGCATTCGCTGTCACCTCTGAGCTCGACCCGCCTGACTCGGCCGACCCGCAGGACGTGTACCGCCGGGCGCGGGTGTTTGATGCTTATGTTGATGCCATCAACGCCACCGATGGCAGCGGGGCGAACTGTCACATGTCAAGTTTGGCGGTGTGTGCCCTGCTCACCCGGGTTGGCTATGCACCGGTGATGCAGATTTCCTGCCGAGACAAAAATCGAATCGCTGTACAGGGTGATATTTTGGGTGGTGCTGCCATGGGCGTGGCCAATATGCTGTGCCTGACCGGTGATGGCGTTCAGGCGGGCGACCATCCGCAGGCCAAGCCGGTGTTTGACCTGGATTGCATGTCTTTGCTGGAAATTGGCCGCACTATGCGGGACGAGCACAGGTTCCAAAGTGGTCGGAAGCTCACTTTTTCGCCGCGGGTGTTCTTTGGTGCTGCTGCCAACCCCTTTGGCCTCCCCGTGCGTTGGCGGGCTCAGCGCCTGGCCAAAAAAGTTGCCGCTGGGGCCCAGTTTATTCAAACCCAGTACTGCTACGACCTGCCCCGGCTGAAAAGTTTCATGCAAGAGGTGGAGGACCTCGGCTTGCTGGAGCAGGTGTTTATCCTGGTCGGCGTTGGCCCGCTGCGCAGCGCTAAGACGGCTGAATGGATGCGCACCAACGTGCCGGGCGTCCATATTCCGGATGCTGTGATCAAGCGCCTGGCAGGCGCCGAAAAACAGGCTCTGGAAGGCCGGCAGATCTGTATCGAGATGATCCAGCAGGTGCGGCAGATCCGCGGCGTTGCCGGCGTCCATGTGATGGCCTACCGGCAGGAGGATTCGGTGGCGGAAATCGTCGAGCGCTCCGGTGTGCTCGAAGGTCGCGTGCCTTGGTATCCCGGCCGTGATGCAGAAATACAAACCCTGAAAGAGACAGCATGACAGACACCGTGATCAGTTCCGCCACCCGCGAGGTGGTGATCGGTTTTCACCGGCCCTTTGTCGTCATTGGTGAGCGGATCAACCCGACTGGGCGAAAAATTCTGGCCGCCGAGATGGTCGCTGGCGATTACAGCCGGGTGATTGCCGATGCCCTGGCACAGGTCGAGGCGGGCGCGCACATGCTCGATGTCAATGCCGGCATCCCCTTGGCGGATGAGCCGGCCCTGCTGGCCCGCGCGATCGAGTTGGTGCAGTCTGTCACTGATGTTCCCCTGTCAATTGATTCTTCCATCGTGGCTGCCCTGGAGGCGGGGCTTGCCGTTTACAAAGGCAAGGCACTGGTCAATTCCGTCACCGGCGAAGAAGACAGGCTAGAGACCGTGTTGCCCCTGGTCAAGAAATACGGTGCCGCCGTGGTTGCCATTTCCAATGACGAAACCGGCATTTCGCAAGACCCGGATGTGCGTTTTGCAGTGGCCAAGAAAATTGTTGAGCGCGCAGCCGATCACGGCATACCAGCCTGCGATATCGTGGTCGACCCCCTGGTGATGCCGATTGGTGCGATCAACCAGGCCGGGGTTCAAGTGATGCGCCTGCTGCATCGGCTGCGCAATGAGCTCAAAGTCAACACCACCTGTGGTGCATCCAATGTCAGTTTTGGCCTGCCAGAGCGCAATGGCATCAACGCCGGATTTTTGACCATGGCCATCGCCTCGGGCATGACCTCGGCAATCACCAACCCGCTGCATGCCGAGGTTGTTAAAGCCTGCATGGCCGCCGATGTGATGATGGGTCACGACCCCGACTGCATGCGCTGGATCCGTAAATACCGCGAGGCGCCGGTGGTCGGCGCGGATGGCGAGATGGGCCGCGGCCGCCGTGAAGTTGGCAGCAGGAGGCGCCGCGAATGAGTTTTGCAAATAGCGCCAGGAGCAGCCACTCTTGAGCAACCCGGAGGCACTGGTTGTTTTTACCCCGTCGGGCCGGCGCGGGCGTTTTCCGCTGGGCACGCCGGTGCTGCAGGCAGCCCGTTCGCTGGGGGTAGATATTGACTCGGTGTGCGGCGGCCGTGGTATTTGTGGACGCTGCCAGGTACTCGTCTCGGAAGGCGAGTTTGCCAAACATGGGCTGGTGTCGCGCAGCCAGAACCTGTCGCCTTTTGGGGCCATCGAGACCGCTTTCTGCGAGACCCAAGCCATGCAGGCCGGGCGGCGCCTGTCTTGCTCGGCGCAACTGCTGGGTGATGTGGTGATCGATGTGCCTTCGAGCAGTCAAGTGCACAAGCAAGTGGTGCGCAAGCAGGCCGAGGCGCATGATGTTCACCTAGACCCCCTGGTCCGTTTGCATTATGTCGAGGTGCAGCAACCCGATATGCACGACCCTTCGGGCGATCTGCGTCGTCTGGAAGACGCGCTTGAATTCGAATGGCGCCTGACCGATCTGGCCTGTGACATGCTGGTCTTGCAACAGCTGCAAACCGCGCTGCGCCAGGGTGCTTGGCGGGTCACGGTGGCAGTCCACGCGGGGCGTCAAATCATTGCTGTGTGGCCGGGTTTCAAGGAGCATGTCTACGGCCTGGCGGTGGACGTCGGGTCAACCACGATTGCCGCGCACCTGTGCGACCTGGCCTCTGGCGAGGTGGTTGCCTCGGCCGGCGTCATGAACCCGCAAATTCGTTTTGGTGAAGACCTCATGAGCCGGGTGTCCTATGTGATGATGAACCCTGGCGGCGAGCGCGAGATGACCAGCGTGGTTCGGGCGGCGCTCAATGAACTCGCCCAAGATGTGGCGCAGCAGATCGGAATTTCGCCGCAGGATATTCTGGAGGCCAGCTTTGTTGGCAACCCCATCATGCACCACCTGCTGCTGGGTATCAACCCGGTGGAACTCGGTGGCGCGCCCTTCGCCCTCGCCACCGACCGCGCCATGACGCTTTGGGCGGCGGAGATTGACTTTCACATCCACCGCAATGCGCGTATTTATATCCTGCCCTGTATTGCCGGACATGTAGGGGCTGATACAGCTGGCGTGATCCTGGCTGAGCGGCCAGACCTCTCCGAGCGGGTCAGCCTGCTGGTCGATGTGGGTACCAATGCCGAAATCGTGCTGGGCAACCGGCAACGCCTGCTGGCCTGTTCGAGCCCGACCGGGCCGGCTTTTGAGGGGGCGCAAATCAGTTGCGGGCAGCGGGCCGCGCCTGGCGCCATTGAGCGGGTACGCATTGACCCTGACACCCTGGAGCCTCGCTTCAAGGTGATTGGCTGTGAGCTCTGGTCTGATGCAGCCGGCTTTGCGGACGCGGTGGCGATCTCGGGCGTGACCGGGGTTTGCGGTTCGGGCATCATCGAGGTGCTCGCAGAGATGTACCTGGCCGGCATCATCCGCCAGGACGGCACGATCAGCGGCGAACTTGCCGCGCGCAACCCGAGAATACAGGCTGATGGGCGTACCTTCTCCTATGAACTCTACCGGGCAAGCGGCAGCACACCAGCTCTGAAAATTATGCAAAACGATGTGCGTGCCATTCAGCTGGGCAAGGCGGCTCTGTATGCCGGCGTGCGGCTGCTCATGGAGCGAATGGGGATCGACAAAGTCGACCGCATCAGGTTGGCGGGTGCCTTTGGCAGCCATATTGATGTCAAGTATGCGATGGTGCTTGGCATGATCCCTGATTGCGATCTCAGCGAGGTGAGTTCGGCTGGCAATGCGGCTGGTACGGGTGCCCGCATTGCCCTGCTCGACCAGGGTTCCCGCCAAGAGATCGAGCAGTTGGTGCGTCGGGTCGAGAAAATAGAGACAGCAGTAGAGCCTCGCTTTCAGGAATTTTTTGTTGAAGCCATGGCTATCCCGCACCTCAACGCCCCGTTTGACAATTTGCGCCAAGTGGTGAAGTTGCCAGAGCGAACTGGCGCCGGCACTGATTCCCATCCGCGCGCACGGCGCGCAGCCCGGCGCGGCGCCTGAGCCATGGCCGCCAGCGTTCGGACCATTCCGAGTTTTGTGGGTGGCCTGCCAGTGCAAGGCGGCGGCGCGGTTTTCGAGACCCTCAACCCGGCAAGCGGTGAGGTGCTGGGGCAGTTGCACGATGCCAATGCGCAGGATGTCGATGCCGCGGTAGCCAGTGCGCAAGCTGGTTTTGATGTTTGGTCCGCGCTGAGCGGTGCCGAGCGCGGCAGGGTCTTGCAACGGGCTGCCGACTTGCTGCGCAGCCGCAACCGCGAGCTCGCTGAAATCGAGGTGCAGGACTGCGGCAAACCGTTGCAAGAGGCCCTGGTGGTCGATGTTCAAAGTGGTGCTGATTGCCTGGCCTATTTCGGCGGGGCTGCTGCTACCCTCGCTGGCGCCCACTACCCCTTGCAAAACGCCTTTGCCTACACCCGCAAGGAGCCGCTTGGCGTGTGCGCAGGCATTGGCGCCTGGAACTATCCCTTGCAAATCACCTGCTGGAAATCAGCGCCTGCCTTGGCTGCCGGCAATGCGATGGTCTTCAAGCCCTCCGAACTCACCCCCATGAGCGCGCTCAAGCTGGCGGAAATCTACCTGGAGGCGGGGCTGCCACCGGGTGTCTTCAATGTTCTGCAGGGGCGTGGCAGCACAGGCGCACTGCTGGCCGCCCATCCTGGCGTGGCCAAGGTGTCGCTGACCGGTTCGGTAAGCACCGGCAAGAGCGTCATGCAGACCGCCGCTGGCACGCTCAAACGGCTCACCATGGAGCTTGGCGGCAAATCGCCGCTGCTGGTGTTTGATGATGCTGACCTCGAGCAGGCGGTATCGGCCGCCATGATGGGAAATTTTTACACGCAGGGGGAGATTTGCACCAACTGCACCCGCGTGTTTGTGCAGCGTGGGCTGGCCGAGCAATTTCTGGCTCGACTCAAGCAGCGCACCGCCCTGCTCAGGGTGGCCGACCCGATGGACGAAAACACCCAGATCGGCGCCCTGATCTCCAAGGAGCATGCAGACAAGGTCATGGCCTATATCGCCAGCGGACTGGCCCAAGGTGCCACCCTGAGTTGTGGCGGTCACCGGGTGGCGGTTGACGGGCTGCCGGGGGGCAACTTTGTGGCCCCAACGATTTTTTCGAACTGCAGCGATGACATGCGCATCGTGCGCGAAGAGATTTTTGGCCCGGTGCTGTCGATGCTGACCTTTGACGACGAGGCCGAGGTGATTGCGCGAGCCAACAACACCCGCTTTGGGCTGGCAGCCGGGGTGTTCACCCGGGACATCACACGGGCCCATCGGGTGGCATCCCGTTTGAAAGCTGGTATTTGCTGGATCAACAACTACAACATCACCCCCATCGAGATGCCTTTTGGCGGTGCTGGCGAGTCTGGCATCGGCCACGAGAACAGCATGCTGGCCATGGACTATTACACCCAGCTCAAAACCGTTTATGTCGAGCTCGGCCAGGTAGCCTGCAGCTACCGCTGAGCGGACAAGTCATGCGAGCGCAGACCTTTGACTACATCATTGTTGGCGCCGGTTCTGCTGGCTGCGTGCTGGCCAACCGGCTGAGTGAGGACGGTGCCGCCACAGTCTTGCTGATCGAGGCCGGTGCCCGGGACCATAGCCTCTTCATTCACATGCCCTCGGCCCTGTCCTACCCGATGGCCAACCCGAAGTTCAGTTGGCAGTATGCCTCCGAGCCCGAGCCCTTCATGGACGGCCGGCGTATCCATTGCCCGCGCGGCCGGGTGATCGGTGGGTCCTCCTCAATCAATGGCATGGTCTACATCCGCGGCCATGCGCTCGATTACGACGGCTGGGCGCAGGCCCCCGGCATGGGTCAATGGTCTTATGCCGATTGCTTGCCTTATTTTCGAAAGGCCGAAACCCGCGCCAAGGGGGGTGACCTGTACCGGGGCGACAGCGGGCCGCTGCATGTCAGCACCGGGGCTTGCCATAACCCCCTGTACCGCGCCTTTATCGATGCTGGCCGCCAAGCCGGATACCCCTACACCGAAGACATGAACGGTTACCAACAAGAGGGTCTGGGCCCGATGGACATGACCGTGCATCGGGGGCGCCGCTGGAGCACTGCCATGGCCTACTTGCGCCCGGCCTGGGGGCGCAAGAACCTCACGGTGCAGCTGCGCTGCCTGGTGTCACGGATCCTGTTTGGAGGCGAGCAGTCGCCCCGCGCGGTGGGGGTCGAGGTGTTGCACCAAGGGCAGGCTGTGCAACTGCGCGCCAACCGGGAAGTCATTCTCTCGGGCGGCGCCATCAATTCACCACAGCTGCTCAAGCTCTCGGGGATCGGGCCGCCCGATGAACTCCAAACACTTGGTATTGGGCTCAGGTCAGCGCTGCCCGGCGTGGGCGAAAACCTGCAAGACCACCTCGAGACCTATGTGCAGTACCAGTGCACCCAGCCGATCACGCTGTTTTCTGCGCTCAAGCCACTCAACAAGCTCAAGATTGGTTTGCAATGGCTGCTGTTTGGCAGGGGTTTGGGTGCCACCAATCATTTTGAGTCCGGCGGTTTTATCCGCAGCCAAGCCGGCTTGAGCCAGCCGGACCTGCAGTACCATTTTCTGCCGTTGGCGGTTCGTTATGACGGCAAGTCGCCAGCCAGCTGCCATGGTTTTCAGGCCCATGTGGGCCCGATGCGCCCGACCAGCCGCGGACATGTCCGCTTGCGCGATGCTCGGGCAACTACACCACCGCGCATCCTGTTCAACTACATGGGCAGTGCAGAGGATCGCCGCGACATGCGGACCGCGGTCCGTCTGACACGCGAGATTTTTCAGCAGGCTGCCTTTGACGCCTTCCGCGGCATAGAACTCTCGCCCGGGGTAGCGGTGCAAAGCGATGATGAGATTGATGCGCATATCCGCGCCAACGCCGAGACCGCCTACCACCCCTCAGGCAGCTGCCGCATGGGCAGCGACGAGATGGCTGTCACAGACGCGGTGGGCCGGGTGCATGGTGTGCACGCGCTGCGCGTGGTCGATGCCTCCATCATGCCGCAAGTAGTGAGTGGCAACCTGAATGCGCCGACCATCATGATGGCCGAGAAAATCGCCGATGCGATCCGCGGGCGCGCTCCTTTGCCGTCCATCAGCGCACCGGTCTTTGCCGATCCAAACGCCATGAGTGCACAGCGCTAAATCAGCCATGCCCCGACCTCTGCAAGACCACCCAAGGGCCGCCGCCACCACTGAGTTGCTGGGCTCCTGGCCAGCGGCGGCTCGCGAGCCTTTGTTGCAACTGATACAGACCCACGCCCACCAGGGCGCGTTTGCTGTTTTTGATGCCGACAACACGAGTTACCAGCATGATTTGCTGGGCGCCCTTCTTCCGCTCATGGAAAACAAGGGCCTGCTGACCCGCGACACCATGGCCCCTGCTTTGTGCGTGGTTCCTTTCCACGACACCGCAGCCCATCGCGAGACGCTGTACAACTATTACCAGCGCCTGAGCGCGCTCGACGACCAAATCTCCTACCCCTGGGCCTCGCAAATTTTTGCTGGCTTTACGCTGCGCGAGCTCAAACATCAACTCGACGACCTTCTCTCAGATAGCCAGCCGATTGCGGTGCCAACCCTGATCCATGGCGTATTGGCCAATGCCTGGGTGGAGCGCCCGCGCCTGCTGCGCGGGCAGCAAGAGCTCTACCAGGCCCTGGCCCAAAACGGCATCGATGTGTTTGTGGTCAGCGCGGCCAGCGAGGAGCTGGTGCGCATGCTGCTGGCAGACCCCAGGTATGGCTACCATGTCAAGCCAGAAAACGTGATCGGGGTGTCGCTGCTGCTCAAAAATAGGCAAAACGGCCAGGTCACCACGGCACGCAAGCTCATCCGCGAGGGCTGTTACCGTCCTGACGAGTTGCTCGAACATGAATTGACCCACACCCTGTGGGCGCCGCTACCCTGGTACGAGGGAAAACCAGCTGCTATTCATACTTATGTGCATGCCTGGAAGCGCCCTATTTTGGTCGCCGGAGATACCCCGCAGAGCGACGGCCCGATGTTCTTCAGGAGCACTGATCTGGCCCGGGGCGGCCTGCGGCTTTTTGTAGCACGCGACCAGTCTTACCCAGAGAAAATGCTGCAACTGCGCGAACAGCACAGCGCCGACCAAACTGCTGCTGGCCTGAGCCCAAATGCCCACGACAACTGGCTGGTGGTGCAGCCGCATGACATCGCTTGATCCATCGCAGACCTTTGCCCCGACCAATCAGAAGATCGCCATGAGCCCAGAACCCAGCCCTGCTGCCCCACCAAACCGCTTTTTGAACCTGCTGGCCTCGCGCCCGTGGCTGCTGGCCGATGGCGCCACTGGCAGCAATTTGTTTGATGTCGGCCTGCTGTCGGGTGACGCCCCGGAGCTCTGGAATATTGACCACCCGGAGCGCATCACCGCGCTGCACCAAAGCTTTGTCGAGGCCGGCGCTGACATCATTCTCACCAACAGCTTTGGCGGCACCAGTTATCGCCTGAAGCTGCATCAGGCACAGTCCCGGGTTGCCGAGCTCAACCACGGCGCGGCGCGCCTGGCCCGCCAAGTGGCCGACCGCAGCGGGCGTGAGGTGGCGGTTGCCGGCAGCATGGGGCCTACTGGCGAAATCATGGAGCCCATTGGCCCTTTGAGTTTTGACTTGGCAAGGCAGGCCTTTGCCGAGCAGGCCAGAAGTCTGGCCGACGGCGGGGTGGATGTTTTGTGGCTCGAAACCATGTCCTCCAAAGAGGAGGTTGTAGCGGCAGTGGCGGGCGCGGCCACGGTAGGCTTGCCGATTGTTTGCACCCTGAGCTTTGACACCAACGGCCGCACCATGATGGGTATTTCGCCAAGCGACTTTGCCGGTTTGGAGAAGACCTTGATTCCCCGCCTGGCCGCCTGTGGAACCAACTGCGGCGTAGGTGCCTCTGAGGTGGTGGCCTGCATTCATAACCTGGCCGAAGCGATGGGCCCCGAGGTGGTGCTGGTGGCCAAAGGCAACTGCGGCATACCGCAGTATGTTGACGGCGCCATTTGCTACAACGGCACGCCCGAGTTGATGGCGCTGTATGCCAAGATGGCCCTGGATGCGGGGGCTCGCATCATCGGCGGCTGCTGCGGAACTTCGGCCAAGCACCTGCGCGCCATGCGTGATGCGCTGGATGCGCACACTCCGGGTGCCAGCCCCGAACTGCAAACCATCATCAGCCAACTCGGTGAAGTGTCCACTGGCGCGCGTGCCCAGTGGGCGGGCGAGCAAAGCCGTTTGGGCGGGGCGGCCCCGGGGGCGGTGCTGTCGCGCAGCAGCCGCCGCCGCCCTGCTGCCACGTGAATCCCGTCGGCCGGTGCCACAGCGCTGAACGCTGCGCCTGAAGCAGGCGCTGGCCATACCCGCTTACCAATCCTCTTTGACCGCCAACACCGCGCCACGCCCTGCCGCCGGGAGCGACGACAGCCAGGCGGTCAGGGTGCCGGCCAACACCACGGCCAGACACAGCAGCAGCAGGCGCGGCCAGGGCAGGCTCAGGTCCATGGTCCAGTGAAAGCTTTGCGGGTTGACCACATGCACCAGCACCGCCGCCACGGCCAGGCCCAGACCCAGCCCGGCAACTGCACCCACGGTGGTCCAGACCGCGCCCTCGGCCGTGACCAGGCCCAGAATCTGGCGCCGTGTGAGGCCCAGGTGGGCCAGCAGGCCAAATTCTTTGCGCCGCGCCAGCACCTGCGCGCTAAAGCTCGCCGCCACGCCAAACAGGCCAATGGCAATGGCCACCGCCTGCAGCCAGTAGGTGACTGCGAAGCTGCGGTCAAACACGCCCAGGCTGGCAGTGCGGATCTGGCGCGCACTGGCAAATTCCAGCAGCGCGCCAGCCCCCGGGGCCTCGCGTTCGACCAGCTCGCGCAGACCCTGCTGCACCCTGCTCTGGTCGGCGTCATCGCGCAGCCACAGGGCCAGGTCGTTGACCCGCCGGTCAGCGCTGAGTCGCTGGTAGTCGCTTGAGCGCATCGCAATGCTGCCAGACTGGCGCGCATAGTCGCGCCATACCCCGGCAACAAAAAACGCTGGGGTGCTGGCGCCAGCGGCCCCGTTCGGGGGCTTAAAGGCGGCGGCCAAGGGTGCAAATGCAGCCCCCAGCCGGGCACCGTACAAATCAAGCACGGCCTCGCTGACATAAATACCAATCTGCCCGAGCGGCACCTGCAATGCGTCGCCCAGCAGTGGCAGGCTGGCCCCAGGGTCCTCGAGTGGGCTGATCAGCAGTGCTACTGCCGGGCGGGTTGGTTCGAGCAGCAGGGGCAGCTGGCGCTGTGCCCGCAGGCGCTCCACACCCGGCAATTGGGCCGCTGCCTGCACCAGTGCGGGGCTGAAGAACAGGGTGTCGCTCTCGCGCAGGGTGGTGGCGCTGCGCACATAGATGTCGGCGGGCAGCAATCGGTCCAGCCAGGCTGTCACCGAATCGCGAAAACTCGCCACCATCACGCTCAGCGCGACGGCCAGTGCCAAAGCCGCCACCACACCGCTGAGCGCCACCGCAGCGCTGTCGCGCTGGCGCCGGGCCCGCTCCACTGCCAATAGCGGCAGCAGCCGACCCTGCAGCCCGAGGCTCAGCCAGTCGAGCAGCAGGCTGATCAGCCAGGGCAGGCTGCCTATGCCTCCAACCAGCAGCAGGGCCACCGCCAGGTAGGCCGCAACTGGCAAGC
>Ga0214919_10005252_pt1 | contig 18480 bp, 17 predicted proteins | sample LL1503_MetaG_FD_177994 | JGI IMG/M metagenome (GOLD analysis project Ga0214919, IMG submission 177994) | Freshwater microbial communities from Lake Lanier, Atlanta, Georgia, United States - LL-1503 | ecosystem: Environmental > Aquatic > Freshwater > Lake | place: USA: Georgia | collected...
CTATAACTAATGACAGCAACTTGGTCTGGTAAGTATTCTTTCGCATGCGCCATCGCCAAGCGACCAATCATCATGGTTTTCCCGGCACCTGAGGGGCCAGCAACCACATGCACCCCTTCTAATGAACCGACTTCATGTTGGCGCGCGATCGCATCATTGAGCCAAGTTTCAATGGCAACAACAGCCTCATCGGTCGATTCCATTTCAGCTGCACGGTCTATTAATAAAGCACGCATGGCTGCCGGCACTTGTGCATCGTTCAAAGCTTGCACGAGTGGTTTTAACTCAGCCGACATGCCGCGGGTGCCCGCCCACATACCGACTTGACTCGAAATTCTAAATTCACGACGCATCTCAGCCAACTCACCACGCACCAAGTCCACAATCTCACGGGCACGAATAGAATCACGCTGGCCTGGATTGCTGTCTTGGGTCTCGGCTTTCGCTGAGGCTCTACCCATACTGAGGTTATGTTGCATCACATCACCAAAGGCCTTATTCCCTTTTAAGGCGAAACTTGCCGCTGACGGCTTAGTCTCTAATCGAATATCAACCGCCACAATGACTTCAACTTTGCCATTGACACGTTCGCTAGAGACAATTAGCGCATCTGCGCCATAGAGCTCGATCGCTTTGGTGGTGGCACTTTGACTATCTTTAGCGACTATTCGTTTGAGTTCCATAATTTCCGTCCGTAACAATTAAAGTTTAAAAAGTAATGCAATCAATTCATTCAATACGTATTCAGGCTATTTCAATTCGGTGTCTACTGTATAAACAATCTTTACTGCTTGATCATCTGGAATTTCGTTATAAGACAAGACTGTCATCTCAGGCACACGATGCCGAGCAACCTTAGACAGCCAAGGGCGCACGGTTGGTGAAACCACCAATACAGCGGTAAATCCCTGCTCTTGCACGTGGGCTGCACTCTTACGCAAAGCCTCGAACAAGCTCTCTGCTAAACCCGGCTCTAGCGTAGGGCCCTGACCAGGCAGACTTTGCTGAATCGAGCCGCGAATAATTTGCTCTAAATTAGGCGCTAAGGTCATCACCGACAAACTCTCCAGACCTGCGCTCAAGCTCTGCACAATCAAGCGGCCTAACTTCGGGCGCACGAGTGAAGTGAGTTGCTCAGGATCCTGCGTGCGACCACTTTCCTCAACCAATGCTTCAGCAATCGAGCGCATATCACGAATCGGCACAGACTCACCCAACAAGTTCTGCAATACACGAGTGATGGTTGCCAATGGCAGGCGTGACGGTGATAAATCTTCCACCAGTTTAGGATGACGTTTCGCCAGTTTATCGAGCAACTGCTGGGCTTCATCGTGGCTGAGGCACTCTGCAGCATTCTCGCGCAACACTTTATTTAAGTGCGTTGCAATCGCCGTGCTTAAATCAACAACTGTGTAACCCAGCGTGCGAGCATAGTCGCGCTGCGAAGGATCAATCCAGACCGCCTCTAAACCAAAAGCCGGCTCCCGTGTAGGAATTCCTTCAATCCGACCATAGACCTGACCTGGGTTAATTGCCAATTCACGACCAGTTTTAATCTGACCACTTGCACGCACCACACCATTGAGCACAATATTGTAAGTGTCCGGATCTAGATTGAGCGCATCGCGAATACGCACCGTGGGGATTAAGAATCCGAGTTCCGTCGACAACTTCTTACGCACCCCTTTAACGCGCGACATTAACTGACCACCTGTCTCCGCATTGACGAGTGGTATCAAACCGTAGCCAATTTCTAAACCAATTAAATCTACATGCTCAACGTCATTCCAATCCAACTCCTTGGGCGCAGCCGCAGCGGCTGCTGCAGTCTCCGCTGGTGTTGGCAAGGCGACAACAGGCGGTGCTTTTTGCAGCATTAAGTATCCTAAACCCACAGTGACTGCACCTAACAACAAAAACACGAGATGCGGCATCCCGGGGATCACACCGAGTAGTAATAGAATTCCAGCCGATATGAATAAGGGTGCGGGCTTAGACAGTTGCGTGGATGCTTGCTCAGTCATAGACTGCGCAGTAGTGACCCGCGTTACAATCATCGCGGTAGCGAGTGACAGGAACATTGCCGGAATTTGTGCAACCAAGCCGTCACCAATGGTCAGCAAGGTGTAAATCTTAGCTGCCTCACCAATCGACAACCCATGCATGGCCACACCGATAATCAATCCGCCTAGTAAATTGATCGCCAAAATCATAATGCCAGCGATCGCATCGCCGCGCACAAACTTAGAGGCACCGTCCATCGCTCCAAAAAATTCAGCCTCTTGCGCCACTTCAGCACGTCGGACCTTAGCGACTTCTTGAGTAATCACACCGGCATTTAAATCGGCATCAATTGCCATCTGCTTGCCGGGCATCGCATCTAGCGTAAAGCGGGCAATCACCTCAGACACCCGACCAGCACCCTTTGTAATCACAATAAAGTTAATGATCATCAAAATCGAGAAGATCACAAAACCGACCAAGTAGTTGCCACCAATAACGAACTCACCAAAGGCCTGAATCACCTTACCTGCAGAATCAGCACCCTTGTGGCCTTCAACCAATACCACACGGGTTGAAGCCACATTGAGGGCTAGTCGTAGCATCGTGGTCAATAACAACACAGCAGGAAAAGACGAGAAATCTAAGGGCCGCTTCGTACCAATCGCGATCATGATAATGATCATGCCCGCCAATAAATTAAAGGTAAACAACACATCTAACAGCATTGCCGGTAATGGAATGACCAACATTCCCATAATCACCATGATGACAAAAGGAATGCCAAGATCGCCAAAACGAATGTTGGAAAAGTTACGACGGAAAAATGACAGGGCAATAGTCGACATGTGTTTTATCTAAGTTGCTGAATAATATAACTTTTGTTTAAAAGGTTTAATAAAATGACACTCATGACTACCTCTTAAGCAAATAGCGCGCCAGACCGTGGCAATGATTGGCAATAACTGGCAAAAACTTTCCGCCAGATAAACGTCACCGTCCTCCCCCTCACCATCTTTCGACCTCTCCTTCTTTCGACCTCCCCCTTGCTTGCACCCTACTTATCTTGCCCACCTGATTCTGAAGCCATGAGCACTCTGCTCAGCGACTAGCGCAGTTTTTGCTTTGCAATAAAAATGCAAGCTTATTTTGACACCCAAATCAAATCGCAGCGTGCTGTCACGATTCTTGCTTAATAAGAATCGTCTAACTCAACATCTGCGAGTTAATTAGCCCAGTATTTATAACGGATTACGCTTATGTCACACACCAACTTTACACATATAAGTCTTTCAAATCATAAGGTTAGCAAGAATACTGGGGCGCCTCCTGCAACGCCACGCAGCGACAGCGAAGCCGAAGGTGGATTTGATAGCGCGCTTGATCAGGCAAAAGTGGCAATCGAGGGCACAAATAACGCAACAAAACCTGCCGCACTAAGCGGCAAAAGCTTGCCGCTTGCCGCTAAAAATACCAATCAAAACGCTAGCGATACCAGCGCAAATAATCGCCCGCAAAGCGACAGCGCAGATGCCAGCGAGGCCAATGCAGCCGCGACCAAAGAGCAAAAGCCTAAACAAGACAAAACCGAAGTCTCAGATCTAACCGCAGCTCTCGCACTGCTCCCACCCCATATTATTTCGATGATTTTGGGCAAACAAACTGTCTCCACAGAAAAGCCCATCGATGCGGCAGCTGACAACGCGACAGATGCGTCCAAACCCACTCTCAGCCTAGTGGTTGATAACACCGCACAAAAAACTACTGTAGATTTAACGCTCGCTATCTCAGCGCCTACGACTTCCGCACCGACTGTTTCCGCATCCACGGTTTCCACACAAGTCGCCGATCAGTCAGCCATAAATCCGAACATAGGCCCTCAATTAGCGATCAGCACTCTATCTTCAGCGACCGACAATCCGGGCACACTAGAAGGTGCCGAAGCAACAAGCGTTACTCCAACCAGCATCTCCGCGACAAATCAAGCACCACAAATGAAGCTCACAGTCGACAATGCCGAAGCCACAGAACAAGTTATGGCTGGAGCAGCCCCGATGCCGTCAACCGTACCGAGCAGAGCCGACGCCAAGTCAGCAGAGACTTTGATTCCTACCAACCCTACCAACCCCACCAACCCCACCAACCTCACCAAACCCACCAACCTCACCAAACCCACAACACCAGCAACTGAGTTTCTAGGAAACAACCCCTTATTTCATAGAGATGCTGCCCGCTTAATGGCAATTGCGAATGCCAATCAACCCCTTAAAGAATTGAGTAGCGACAAAGAAAAAATCGATCGCAAATCTAGCCTAGAGGCTGCACTGAATACCAATTCACCGATCACTGTATCGCGCCTCAGCAATGATGCAATCAATGCCAAAATAGCCGGGTTCGCACCTAATATCTCTGCATTCAATCGCCCCGAACGCTTCTCGATTGCCACAACAATCAATACGGATCAAGCACCAGAAATCAGCCCCTTGCCAAGCGCTTTAAGCCCACTAAGTAGCCCGATCGACGCGGCCGACAAGAACGATTTATTATTAAGAAACAGCAGTTTAGAGTCAACCGCCAACACCAGCACACTGACCGCGCCCGCTAGTCAGTCAACTGCAAACCAAGTTACAACCATTGATTTGAGTAGCTCTACACCAAACCATGAACAAAGCATGAGTGATGCTTATTTCCGTCGCTCCGAGCAATATCAACAGATAGCCAATCAAATGGCAGAAGCTGTTGGGCAACGCCTTTCTGCCCAAATTGCCCGTGGCGCCTGGAGCATGACGATTCAACTCAGCCCAGCACATTTAGGCAAAATTGATATCCAGTTACATATGCGCGAAGGCAAGCAATTAGAAGCAGACTTCACCACCACCAACAAAAACGCCCGCGACTTAATCCTGCAAGGCATGAATAAACTCAAAGATAGCCTAGAAGAATCAGGCATCTCTATGGGACGAATGAACGTTGGACAAGACGCCAGAGGTTCCAACCAATCCAACGCCAACAGTGGTGAGCCGCAATCACAACAACAGCCCACCTTCCGCGCTACCAAGAGCAATCGCAACAACACGAGCGCAGATGACAGCACCACGATTACCCCTTCGCCCCGCAAACCTGATCCATCGATAGGCAACTTAGACGTGATGGTTTAACCTCAGCAGGGACACGCCACCAAGCCGACTGCACATCAGTCAAGATCCCAAACGCACTGCCCTAGCGGGGTTAGCATCATACAAGCGCCCCCTCTCCAAAAAACACGCGTTGTTCATAGACGCATGGCTTTCAGCGCACCGCTATCCAAGCCCTAGCGTATTAATGCAATTTCAGGCATGATAATTGCTAAAATACGCTATAAAGATACCATTTTTTATTAATACAGACGAGAAATTGACACTAGGGTTAATAAAACGGATGAACAAAACCCGCAGTCACAGCATTTTAGTATCAGTTCTAGCTCAGTAATGCATCTTAGCTCTCGACCTCTTGATATAGGGTGTTTATACTTGCGCTAAGCATTGGATTATTATTGATTTTTTTAACTTTTTTGATTGAATACTCATCATGGCCGAAGAACAAACAGTCGAAGTAGAAGAAAAGAAAGGTTCAAAACTAAAGATCATCTTGGTTGCAGTATTAGCCGTTGTTCTTTTAGTGGGCACCTTAGTGGGCACCTTATTTTTTGCGGGCGCATTTACTAAAGCTGAACCCGAGGATCCAGATGCTGCCCTAGAAGCGTCAGCCGATGGTGGCCATGGTGCCCCTAAAGATGCTCATGGCGATAAAGGTAAGGATGCCAAAGGCGGTAAAGATGAGCCCCCAAAAAAGAAAGAAATCCCTGCTGACGCCCAAGCTAAATTCGAGAAAAGCTATATCGATCTGGATTCTAAGGCCTTAGTAGCGAATGTTTCAGGTTCGAAAAAAGTCATGCAAGTATCTCTCTCCTTAATGACACTCTACGACGACCGTGTAGCCAAGAATGTAGAAAAGCACCGCACTGCACTACGCTCTGCCGCACTCAATGTTTTGCGTCAAGTCACAGAACCAGAGCTTACTAAGCCTGACTTCCGCATTGACCTAGCCCAACGACTACGAGACCGTATCAATGCTGAGCTCGAGCGACTGGAAGACTTTGGTGGTATTGAAGAAGTATTTTTCACCGAATTTGTCTATCAGTAATACACAAATAGTTTACGCTTGAGACGACCAGGATAACTGAATCACTATGGAAGCATCCTCGAACTTACTGACCCCCGAAGAGATGGCGGCATTAGCCGCAGGCATCCAAGATGGCAGTGTAGAGACCGATACTGGGTTTAACGAAAACGCCCAGGTCCGCAAACACGACTTATCAGCCGAAGATAGCACTCTAGGCGTTAATGTGTCTTCCTTAGACATGATTAATGATCGGTTTATCCGCTCATTTAGACTTGGTCTGTTAGAGGAGTTGCGTACTAGTCCACGCATGATTCCAAAGAGCGTGCAACTCATGAAGTTTGGCGAATACCTCGCTGATCGCCCTCCACCCCTAGCTGTGAATGTGGTGATGTTGCCACCACTACGCGGTCAATCGATGATCATTATTGATCGCAACATGATTGTCTCATCACTAGAGAATTTCTTTGGTGGTGTCAGTAAAGGTGCTGCACCCGTACCCCCTGGCAGAGCTTTCACGCCTACTGAAACGCGCGTGATCAATATAATTTTAGATTTATTCTTCAAGTGCATGAAAGAGGCTTGGGCGCCACTCATGGAGATTGAGTTTGAAAAAGTCAGCTCAGAGATCAATCCTAACTTTGCACAAATCGCCGATGAGAATGACCTAGTGATCCTCTGTCACTTTGAATCTGAGAACGGCGATGCCAAAGGCTATGTCGACCTGGTATACCCCTACGCTACATTAAAACCAATTCGTGAACTTTTACGCAGTCGCATACAAGGCGCTGGTGGCCATGACGATTCCGACCGCAAGTGGACACAAGACATTCACGAAGCCGTAGGGGATGCCAAACTAGAGGCGCAAGTAATGTTGGGCAACATTGACCTGACCATTGGCGCGCTCAACCAATTACAAGCGGGCGATATTTTATATTTCAAAAAAGACAAGAATGCACGCATTGTCATTAACGAAATCCCTGCATTCGAATGCATTGTCGGTCAATCAGGCCCCAACATTGCGGTAAAAATTGAGTCAGTCATCGAACCAGAAGTACACAAGGAGCACTAAGCATGAGCGAATCAAACGAAGCTGCAGACATCCCTACTAATGCCGAAGAAAGCTACGAAGCAGATCAGGATGAAAGCCAAATTACAGCGAATATGCTACAAAATATTCCTGTAACACTCTCCGTTCAAGTGGGAAGCGCAGTATTAAAAATTCATGATCTTCTACGCCTAGCACAAGGTAGCGTTGTCGAACTCGATCGGATCGCTGGCGAACCCGTAGACCTACTCGTCAACAATACGGTGGTTGCACAAGGTGAAGTCGTGACCGTCAATGAACGCTACGGCATCCGCCTCACCCGCGTCGTTACTGCCGCTGAACGCATCCGGAACATCTAATTACCATGCCGCCCAATAGTGCAGTGGCTAGTAATGATTGGTTACAACTCGCAGTCACGTTTATATCGGTATTAGCAATACTAGCCATATTATTTTTTCTATCAAAGCGCTTTTCTCTCAAAAGTGTGAGTCGCCCAGAAAAATTAATGAGCGTGGTTGAAATGCTACCGATAGATTCCCGCCAACGCTTGGTTCTATTAAAAGTGCGTGACAAAGAAATTCTCTTGGGCATCACCCAGCATGGAATTGAGAGTTTAGGGGAATGGCCTAGCGATGCACGCAGCACATCACCCAACACAACCACAGCAGCGGCCCCAACAATGTCTGGTGCAGCCCTCAAAACCAGTGGCTTTAACAATTTAATACGTGCAGCGACTCAAACTAAAGGTGTAAATCGCTGATGAAACCACTTCGCTACTTACTTTTAGCACTACTGATACTCTCACCAGCCTTAGCCTTAGCCCAAGGCTTACCAGTATTGAATGTCGCAGGCGACCCCAGCAAGGGCGCAAACTATAGTTTGACCTTAGAACTTGTGGCACTGATGACAGCACTTACACTGCTGCCCTCTTTACTGTTGTCGATGACCCCATTTGTTCGAATTATCATCGTCTTGTCACTATTACGACAAGCACTAGGCACAGGCCAGACACCACCGAATCAAGTGCTGGTGGGATTAGCTTTATTTTTAACTTTCTTTATCATGTCACCCGTGCTCACTTCGGTCTATGACCAAGCACTTCTACCTTACATGAATAAAACATTACCTGGGGATAAAGCCATTGCCGCTGCGCAGGTGCCCATCCGAGCGTTCATGCTCAAGCAAACACGCCAAGATGAAATCGCAGCTTTTGTGCAAATCTCGGGTAAAGGACCAATCGCCGACCCCGCTGAAGTGCCCTTTTCAACCTTGGTGCCTGCATTTATTACCTCAGAGTTAAAGAGTGCTTTTACTATTGGATTTTTAATCTACATTCCCTTTGTCATCATTGACTTAATTGTGGCTAGTGTCCTGATGTCCATGGGCATGGTAATGCTCTCACCCATGATGATTTCTATGCCCTTAAAACTGATGCTCTTTGTTCTGGTCGATGGCTGGACCTTAACCATGAGCTCACTGGCCTCCAGCTTCGCGTCAATGTAGAGAATAATTATGGAAACTGCATCAGTTGTTGATCTCGTTCGTGAAGCCATGTGGATTACCGTTTTGGTTTCCGCCCCCTTACTACTTGTTGCTCTAGTCATTGGCGTTGCGGTTGGTATTATTCAAGCTGCAACCTCAATTAACGAAACCACCTTGAGCTTTATTCCGAAATTGATTGGCGTAGGCGTTGCAATTATTGTGTTCGGCAATTGGCAACTCACTGTTTTGACTGACTACATTCATCGCGTATTCGAGAAGATTCCAGGATTATTTCTCTAAACCGATCATGAGATTGTTAACCTAATCAATGAACGTTTTTTCTGCAGATATTATTGCTAAATTTCTAACAGTCCTGTGGCCGCTGATCAGGATCACCACAGCCTTAATGACTGCACCGGTATTTTCTGCTGAAGCAGCTAATGTTCGGGTACGTTTAATGTTCGCCATTGCACTCACCGCCCTAATCTACCCTACCCGTGAATGGCCAGTGATTGACCCCGTATCTCCTGCGGGCCTATCAGCTATATTCAATGAAATCGCGATTGGTGCGATCATGGGCTTCACCCTGCAAATTATTGCCAGCGCTTTAATTATTGCTGGACAAGCAATCTCAGCAACCATGGGACTATCCATGGCCAACTTACTAGACCCCAACTCCGGTAACGTACCGGTGCTGTCTGAGTTTCTCATGATCATGTCTACATTGATTTTCTTAGGCATGGGTGGCCATATCTTATTTGTCACTGTGATTGCCGAAAGTTTTAATGCACTGCCAACAGGACAGTCTCTACTCAGCCTTGCAAGTGTCAGTGGCATGCTGGCATGGAGTAGCATGTTGTTCTTAGGCGCATTATTAGTCTCCCTACCAGTCATTAGCGCCATATTACTGATCAACGCTGGCCTTGGTATAGTCACGCGTGCCGCCCCTAGCCTCAATATATTTTCAGTCGGCCTGCCTGCCACCATAATCGCTGGCTTTATCATGCTGATCATTTCAATGACAGGCATTGGCAATCGGATGGTGTGGTTGTGGCAACAAGGCTTTGAGAAAATTCATACAATTCTGGGGATTACATAATGGCTGAAGACAGTTCAGCAGAAGACCAGACCGAAGAACCTACCGCGCGCCGCTTGGAAAAGGCGCGTGAGGAAGGTGAGTCTGCTCGATCTGTTGAAGTACCTGCCACCCTAGTAACTTTAACGGGCTTAATTTTCATCATGTTCAATGGTGATAAATTGGCTCAGTCGGTACGCACCCTGTTCGCATCCGGTTTTATCTTTGATGCCCGTATTGTTCACGACGCCACTTTGCTGCCACGTCACTTTGCAGAGCAAGTGGGTGAGGCGTTCTTCATTATTCTGCCAGTATTAGCACTCACATTATTAGCCGCTATTATTGGTTCCGGTCTTACCGGTGGCTATTTATTCAGAATGCAATCGGCATTGCCTAATTTCGGAAAACTCAATTTCTTTAGTGGCCTCAAACGCTTGATTGGGATGCGCGCGATTGTTGAGCTGATTAAGGCGCTTGCTAAATTCACTATTGTTGGTGCGATGATGGTATGGGTCATTAACGATCACATGCCAGAGTTGATGCGCATTGAATCGATGAGCGCAGAACCTGCAACTGCAATCGCCCTGACTTTGATTATTAAATCTGCGGTGATCATCACATCCTCGCTAGTGCTGATTGCTTTTGCTGATGCTGTTTATCAGCGCGTATCGTTTACCAAAAAAATGCGAATGACTAAGCAAGATGTACGAGATGAGATGAAAGACTCAGAGGGTAGCCCAGAGATTCGCGCGCAAATTAAACGCCGCCAACGAGAAATGGCCAATGCACGGATGATGGAGCGCGTCAAAGACGCTGATGTGGTGATCACCAACCCCGAACACTTTTCTGTGGCATTAGCCTACGACCCCTCTAGCGATGGCGCACCGATACTTCTGGCGAAGGGTGCCAATGAAATTGCCATGCGTATTCGTGAGGAAGCCAAAAACGCGGGCGTGCATATGTTCCCCGCACCGCCACTCGCGCGTGCACTTTACTTTACAACCAAAGTTGACCATCCAATCCCAGAGGAGCTCTACCAGGCCACAGCTCAGGTCATTGCCTACGTATTTAACCTCAATAGTTTCCAACCCGGCGTCCCGCCCCGCCCAAGGCCAGCAATTCAGGTGCCACCCGCGTGGGAATTTGATAGTGAAGGTCGACGCGCTGCAGATATAATGAACTCATGATAGAACCAACTAACTCCGACACCTTTTCCAACGACAGCCTATTTGAAGATGGTGAGATATTCTTTCGCCCTAGTGATCGGGAGCGTCGCGACAGCGTTTGTGCTGCAATTGCTAAAGGCGGTATGAGTATTGCCATTAGCGCCACTAATGGTGCCACATTAGCCCACTACGGCAAACTAATCCTGAATCGTCTCAGGGCCATGCCAAACCTCGAAGTTGAAGTCTACACGCCCAGCGATACTGCCGGAGTTCTTGACCGCTTCAATCAAATGTTGGGCGATTTATCAATGCAAGAGGCGATGGGACAACGCTCAGCAGGTGAACCCATACGCATATTGATGCTCAATCACGATGAGTCTATCACTGCAGCCGAATCCCAACTATTAACCCGATTAGTCAATAATTTCCCAGGCGCAAACACGCAACTGGTTGTGATGCAAATTGAGTATCCAAGCGATGAATCGACTCGCCAAGAGGCTTCTAGTCAACGACTAATGCGCTGGCGTATCCAATTACCCAGCACCCGAGAGGCTAACGATTTACTGACCCAAGCACGGTCGGCGGGAATGGACCACGAGGTATTGGCATTACTGAACAAAACGATGCCACGCACATTTGATCCATTAGCTACACCGCAACCACCGTTAGACTTAGATGTTTTTGAAGACGAACCCATCCATGCCACTGAAACTGCAGCCGAATCTCTAGCAATCACCCCGCCGCCAAAATCACCATTTAAGGGTATTTTGAAAGTTACACTCACCCTACTGGTGATGATGACAATTGCGGCAACCATTGTATTACTGGCATTTCCACGCCACCTGGCGACCATCCGCGCCTTCATTCAACCACAGAGCAGTGAAGCGCCTCCTAGAGCCGATACTGAAGTGGCTACTGATAGCGCTACAAAACCGGTCGCTGAGAATGCTGAGATCAACAGCCCTGAAAAAACTGCTTCAGATGCTGCATTCACTGAAAAATCATCTCAAATCTTAGAGGGCACAAGCCCGATTCCTGCACGCACGAACGATGCGATAGGGCCAGCTGTAACTGCCTCTGGTGCACTAGAAAACACCATTACGCCTAACCCTGGAGGCAAGAATGTCATTCAAGTGTTGCCCAATAAAGCTGACAGCACTACGGCTAACAATGTTGCAAACATAACTAGCAATACTAATACTAATAATACCAATACCAACAGCACTACAACAGCGCCAGCTACAGGCACTAATACGACCAACTCAGCGGCGTCTACTCCACCACCAGCGAAAGGTGCTGTCGCCGAACGGCCTGCCGCGGTCGAGAAAGCCGCTACCACGCCAACACCAGAGGCTGGTAATGTAGTCAACATCTCACGCACTGAGCTCAACACTATCATCGAAGCCCCTCGCACTCGACTTGTTGTCCAACATATTGCAGCAGACACCTATGCTGAAGCCACCAATTGGCGCAAGACTCACCCCATATTAGCAAAGAGTTTAATTGTGGCAGTCCGCCCCAAAGGACAAAATAAAATTAAATATGCGGTAGTCTCAGGCCCATTTAAAACCAAAGCCGAAGCTGAGGCATTTACTGCACAAAAAGGCGTTCCTCCCGATACCTGGATTCGCTCTACAGGATCACTCCAAGATGCCATAGATAAAGAACTTAGCTCCAAAGCTAGAGACTAGACCGACCATGGCTGACGACGTCAATTCAAAGACCCCAACAACTGATTTAAACGATCAAGGCAGCCTACCGCCTGCAAAGGCAAACACTGATCAACCAGTCCTAGACGGTGAAGAGTCACCATTCATAGCCACACCGGCTATAGAGCCCACTCCCCCTAGGGTTCAGCCTGAGGAAAGTCACTCGTCCCAAAATACTGAAAATCCGCAGCATCATGCACATGGTGCTCATCCTAATCACGGCGCACATCATAATCATCACCCAGTCGATCATCACCTGCACCATGACGCACATCGTCCGACCCCACATCATGATCACGCATCGCATCCTGCACACCCTGTAGGACATGCACCTGGACATGGGCACGCGCCTGGGCATGGGCATGCACCTGTTATTATTTCTGGGCATCACCATGCACCGGCACATGTTCATACCAATCCAGTGGCCTCAACCCACACACCAATCCCCATCGTACGTGCTGCTGCAGCCGCTGTAAAACAGTCTACAGAGCATGAGCTACATCTTGAGTCCACTGATTTCAAGAAACACGAACATATTATTGATCATGCAAGTGATACGCATGGTCCACACCCCATTCACTCCGAGGTCAATCCTGCTACAGCTACTCCACAAAGACCAATAGCAGCTCCCCTTCAGTCGATACCAACGGCCTCCACAAGCTCACATGCCAACTCAGCTACTCATCACAGTCCAGAGCTAAGCGCTCTAAACCAACCAGTTTCAAGCCCACATGCTATTACTACCACCAATGCAGAGAGTGGTCATATTGAAGCTGCCGGACACATCCTAAAGGCTACCGATACTGGCGCCATAACTGGTCATGCCGTAAGCGCCAGTCAAGAGACTACTTCTATAAGCAGTGATGAATTGAAAGCTGCTTCATTACCGATTGCCGATCACATTCTATCCACACCGGAGCGCTCAGCATTAGCAGATCATGTCATTAGTACACCAGTAAAATCGCAAGACATTCACGAGCATATTGAAGAAATCGCGCTCGATGTAAAGATCACCGACAAGGGGGAGTTAATCGTACCTAAGGCCGCTATTAGCGCTCATGTGATTAACACCACAGAAACTAATATCATCCCTACCCATGTCGTCAAAACCCCTCAAGAACGACTAAATGAACTCCGCCAAGGGAATGCGGAACTAAAATCAATGCTCAAAGATCAGTCAGCACATCTTGCCAGTATGAATAATCCGCAAGTAAAGGCGCAATTAGCAAAGAGCCTACTAGCAGCCAGAAACGCTGGCAGCAGTACAAATGGTAGCGCAGTGGCCAAACAACGCATTACATTGAGCGCTGATGCGATCAAAAAAATTGCTCAATCAAAACTCATGGCTCAAGACTTACAAGCTCGACTAGGACATCTCGAAAAAACCGCTAGCACTCCTAAAAAATAAGGCTATACACACTATTAATCAAAAAGGGCGTGGCCATGAAGTATGCTAAAACTCAAGATGGTACTGCCAAACCAAACACCGAATCGCCTAAAGATCTCTTACCTGCAATGTCAGAATCAAACTCAACAGTACCAGAGGAGCCTACTACAATGGCCACTGAACCCACAGCACCTGATTTCAAACCAGCAGAAGTACCGACTGTCACTGAAGAAGCCCATCCAGAAACTACAACTGCAGCTGAAGCAACTGCTGCAGATGCAACATTCACAGAAGATAGCGCGGAGAACAGTCCTGCGGACGCAGAGGATAAATCTGAAGATATCGTTGCCGAAATTTCAATAGACGGTGAGAATGCCGATGAGGACTCACCCCAAAGTCTAGACACATTAGTCTCTTTAGTGCTGGACGCAGCCGAGGTTGCTAATCGCTCAGCCATGCTGGCCTCAGGTGCCACTGAGCAAATGGTTCAAACTGTTGATGACTTACGCCACTCTGTGCATCAATCCAAGATCAACGCTTTCACCGTGCTTGGCGCAGGCGCGCTAATATCGGTGGTTGCTATTGTTGTATTGTTTTTTACTAGCTCTGAGGTTAAAAATCGAATTGAGCATGCAGATTCAATGATGCTAGCTGTGGGACGTCGTGTTGTTGACATGAACATCAAACTCGATCAACAAAAAAAACAAGCTGCTATCCCACATACACCACCCCCGCCGCCAGCACCTGCACCAACATTCGATCCTAAACCGATCACTGATGGCCTACAAAAATTAGAAAATAAAATTGGCACCATCTCTACCGATGTCAGCAGCAAAGTCAGCGCCGAAATCAAAACACTCAAGGAGAATGATCTTGCTAATCAAAAGCTACTTCTCAATCAAATAAAAGCCCTTGAGGCACAAACACAAGCACAAGCGAAAACCATCGCTAAATTATCTGAGCAAGTTGCAGCCACGCAAAACACTGCACCCAAGATTGCGCAGCTGACAAAAAATGTAGAGACGCTGATGGCCCAAGAAAAGGCACGTCCCGTTATGATAGCGCCTGCGCCAACGCCAGCACCCACACCAGCACCTGCACCCAAACCAGCAGCCAAACCGGCAGAGAAGCCACCTACAGAGTTCATTCAATACCCCCTACCGAGCCCAGGTCGCTAGTAATAGCCAATGTGTATTTCACAATTTCATAGGCCATAGCTTCTCATGGCAAAGAAAAAAAATAGTGTATTAGGCTACTGCATCCCCGAACCGCACATTACCGGTCGGGCTATTACCTTGTTCATACTCTATTTAATTATCCCTATACTGTGCATCGGTGCATTAGGAGACTTATTCATACAATGGGCATTTGGTTACTGCACAGGTTTGTGGTGTTTAGCCAGCAGTACATAGACCATACCACGGTATCGTTAATTAAAATGGGGCCCGCAACAACTTGCCACAAAAACCGGATATGAGATTCATTTTACGATCACCCTGGAAACTTAATGTTTGCTGCAACTCGCCCGTTTCCCGATTGACAGTGAATTCCTCGCCAGTCACCATGGTCTCAAATCGCGGAAACATAGCGGGCCTGGATACTGTCAACATCTTGCCATCAACACGCAACTGGCCTTTACGCGTCTCTGATATCGCAAACAGACCTTGGTACCATCCTATACCAGCCTCAAAATCAAACTCTGCCACCACGGTCTGGGTGCGCACTTCTGGGGGGTTATCCAAACCCTTCAAAGGTAACTTTATCGTTAACTCGCAAACCGTCATTAAAGTGGCTTCTGGTTTTTTAGGATCCTTAATTTCTGCTTTTTCAGTTGCTTCCTCTGACAACATAGAGACTGACCACAATCCAGCGAAATCACCTGCAAATAAACTACCCATAAATAATACGATACCCACTATCGCGCCAATCCAAAAATTTTTCATTGGTCTTTATACCTTTTCAACAATAAACTACCTACTATTAGTCTTACATACCCGTCAGAATTACTCAATATCTCTGTGCCATACGCCTATTAAAATTTCCAAAAATCATTACTTTTTGAACCTCTCAAGATAAGATCAAGGCAAAGCCATGCTTATAAAAGGAAAAACTTATGCGAAATAAAATCATTATCATCATTATTGCGCTCATCTGCCTTGGTGCCGGTGGATATGGCGGCCTGATGTATCCCAAAGTTCAAGCGCTGGAACAAGAATCAATCGACTTAAAACAGCAACTGGCTGACGCTGAGGCCAAAGTCAGCGCCTTAGAGACCGAAAAATCAAGCGGCCAACAAAAATTCGAAGAGCTACTGACCAAAGAAATGGAGTTAGATGCAGCTAAATCAGCCTTAGCCAACGGGGTTGCACTCAAAGACTTTGAAGCAATGGTCGGCACGTCCAAAAATGCCAGCGTTGAACATCTATTAGCGATTGGCGCACTTCGCATGCTTACCAAAGGACGCAATGATCCTGAAACACTTGCCGCATTTCAAACTGCACTAGAAAAAGTAGAGTGGGCGGCACGTCTGAAATCAATGTGTGCCGCTCAGTCTGGAATTGCAGCCACTGGCAATCCGATCAGGATACTGGCAGATTGCGCCAGAGAGGCGCGAGGCGAAGCGCCCAGCGAGCCGCAAGCCGATGCCGCAGCAAGCCCTACAAAACCACAATAACTTTCCCACAAATTAAAGAAAGGCTTATCGAAATCTTTCGATAAGCCTTTTCTATATCTAAAAAACAATGACGACTGAATAAAACTTACTTGGTGTAAATCTTACGTCCATTCTGAGGCTGCACTGGGCGTGCATTTAACTTAAACGGAAACGCCTCAACCTGTGCTTTAGAAACATGTACTGGTGTGTTCAGGATAAAAAATGCCACCCCTTCAGTACACGGCGGTGTTGTCAGGGAACCCTCGTAGTGATAATAGTTCAAGCGAGTAGGCAATAAGTTAGCTGGGTTGAATTTCACGTTCTCCACAACAACTTCTGGACCTTCTTTTTGCGGAGCATTCGCCCACAGCGTTTTAATCGCTTCGTTATCTGCACCCTCTTTGAGTAAGACACCGATCACTGCTAACTTACCTGCTTCGCTTTTATGTACAAAGTGCACAACCATATCCATAGGCTTACCATTGATATGCTCTTCGCTAGGGCGATGGAAATGGAACTGCAACAACTCAAAGGTCTCGGCGTTCACCCGCATCGTACTGCCTGGTGGAACATTGACTTGGATCGTATGGCCGTTATTTAGTATTTTCAGCTGACCGGTAGTGTAATTGGGTTTGATTTCATAAGTGCCTTTTTCAAACGGCTCTTTGATATCCAATGGCGACTGTGATTTGCCACTCGCGCAAGTTGGAAATGCACTACCCCAATGATCAGGGCCCATCTCGCCTTCATAAGCCCAATGCGGCGCGGCATCTGCATGGGCCTTAGCGGCATCTTCATGATGCCCGCCAGCCTCAACCTCATCGACTCGGGCTTTGGTTTCCTTTAACTCAGTACGAACAGCCAAGACTTGTTTCTCTAACGACTTACCCTTAAGCGTATTAACCACACCCAAGGTCACTGAGGCAACAAGTAACATCGCCGCCACCAGACCCAAAATCATTTTTACCATTGTAGACTCCTGTTATACAGAAATGACCTCAGAAACCACGAACACTCGCAACAACTTGATTGTATTCACTGCCTAATGATTCAGAAGATTCAAATTAACTAAAAAAACAATATAAAAAATACATCAAAATAAGAGCCGCACCTAAAACAACAGATTAAGCCCATAATCGAAACAGACTAATTGAAAAAATTTACTGCACTCTTTAATGATTATACTAATTAATATAATTCTAAAGTAGATCAGAAAGTATCACTTCTCAAGATAATTTTTAATTTTTTAGCTCTTATTGTAATTTTTTAAGTTAATTTTTCTCGATTAATCACGATAACACTAATAATTCACTAAAATCCACCTTAAATTAACACCCTCAATTTGCTTTACGTTCGGCATAGACTAATCGGCTTTCTTTTTTAAAAATGAAAAATATATTAATTATTAATATAAAAATCATTTAAAAAATTGATGACCATAAATATTTTATTGTTTAAAATTCAAACTTTTATTCATTAAAGACAATTTTTATTTCCAAACTGTTTACAATTCTAAAATCATTATCCGAAAATTTAATTCAAAAAATAGATCTCGATTTCAATTTATAACCTACTGATTTTAAATAAATATTATGCCAAAACTAACAGAGGCCATGATTCAACGGCGAATCGCAAAATTACAATTAATTGCCAAAAAACTCATCAAAAAAGATACAACACCTGCGATAAAAAAAATAATCGCTCTCATGAAAAAAACCGATGTCTCTTTGAGCGAGTTGCGTGCATCAATCAATGGCAAAAAACCAGGCGCCAAGAGCCGTTCTATTAGCGCAAAATATAA
>Ga0214919_10005253_pt1 | contig 18479 bp, 18 predicted proteins | sample LL1503_MetaG_FD_177994 | JGI IMG/M metagenome (GOLD analysis project Ga0214919, IMG submission 177994) | Freshwater microbial communities from Lake Lanier, Atlanta, Georgia, United States - LL-1503 | ecosystem: Environmental > Aquatic > Freshwater > Lake | place: USA: Georgia | collected...
CGGGATGAACCACATAAAACAACAACTTGTCTTCAGCTAATACGGCAATCGGGGCGTGATCACTTTGGGCTATCGCTTGCAATGGCGCAGAGGTAAAGTCCGTCAGACTGACCAATTTTCCAGCTCGGATATTTGTTAAATTAATATACTTCTACTATATATTAAATATAAAAAATTAAATATTTATTTTCACGAAGACGCCATAACATTCTAGCTGCTTTGGCTACACTGACAGCCACTACGGCTTTCGCTCAATCGTCTGTCACCATTTCTGGTCAGTTGGATACTGGTTATACCTCTGTCAAGTCGGGCAATGGCTCAACACAAGAACAGATGAATACTGGTGTCCACGGCGCTTCACGTCTGCGTTTCGTCGGTACTGAAGACATGGGCGGCGGCAACAAGGCCAACTTCTGGCTCGAAATGCAACCTAACTTACAAACCGGTTCAACGGCTGCTGACTTGTTCAACCGCGGTGCTTGGTTGGGTCTGCAAGGCGGCTGGGGTGAGTTGCGTTTGGGCCGTCAAGCCACCAACACCATCGCCGCCGTCTGCACGATCGACCAACACGGGTGCTACTCTGGCGTCTACGGTGGCGGCATCTTGTTCAGCGGCACAAACGGCACAGGCGCAACCGGTTCCGGCTGGATGTTGGCCAACCCCACACGTGGCGGCACACAAGCGCCTTCCACAGCTAACAACGCTCAATACGGCGCTGCAGGTGCCCTGGCTGCTACAGCTGGTGTTGACGCCACACGTTACGTCCGTGCCGTTCGTTACAGCTTGCCAGCTTTCGTGACTGGCTTGTCCATCAACGCCACCATGGCTTACGGTACCGTTGCTTCTGCCACTGCCGCAGCTGCTGGTAACAGCACCGGTCTTGACATCACTTACGCTGCAGGCCCTTTGGCTGTGGTTTTTGCTACCCAAAAGGCTGACGCAACTGCTGGTGCAAATCAGACAGGCGAGTTGACCACATTGGGTGCTACGTATGACCTGGGCATGGCCAAATTGGGTGCTGGTGTGCAACAAGAAAAAGCTTCTGGTACAGGCGTAGCCTTCACCAAGGGTGAATCTTTTGCTTTGACTGCCACCATTCCTTTGGGCGCATTCACACCTTACGCCAAGTTTGGTGAGCACAAGTACTCTGGCGGCACCACAGTGGGTACTCTGACCAATGCCAAGATGTCCAACGTGGGCGTTCGTTACGCTATGAGCAAGCGCACATTTTTGTACGGGGACTATGTCAACAACGGCGCAGTGGTCACAGGTACAAACTTGAAGACACAGTATTCTGTTGGTATCAACCACAGCTTCTAATCTGACGCTGGCGCAAGCCAGTTGACGGTATAAAGATAGAAACCCACCCTGGTAACACGGTGGGTTTTTTTCTCCCCGAAGCTAATTTGGTTGTTGGCTTGGTTAAGTTTCTCTTGAAAATCCCTTAAACACAAGGGCGAGGATGCAAATATGAAAAAATTTCCTAAGCAACTTGCGTTGATTGTTTTTATTTTATTAGCTACTGGTTGTGCATCCATTACAGGTAGCGAGATGCAACAGTTATCGCTTTCCACAAAAAGTCAAGATGCGAAAGCTATTGATGGTGTTAAATGCAAACTACAAAACGACAAAGGCACATGGGAAGCGGCATCACCCAGTTTTGTTACCATCCGCAAATCGGCTGAAGATTTGACTGTGGAATGCAAGAAAGAAGGTCAGATGGATGGCCTCCTTAAAGCAATTTCACGTGCATCTGGGGGTATGTTGGGGAATATTATTTTTGGTGGCGGTATCGGAGCACTCATTGATCACAATAAAGGGACTGGATATAACTACCCGGACTCTTTGCCAGTTGAGATGGGGAAGTCTGTTATTGTTGATAGAAGAAATCAAGATAATCCATCTGCTACGAAATGACATGGCGAAAGCCAGTTGACGGTTTAAAAGTTAAATACCCTGCTGTGGCGATATGGCAGGGGTTTTTGGCGGTTGCTGACATCGGAAACAAACAGGATCAGCTAGCGCAAGCCTCAGCCGGGCTGTACTTAAAAACGCAGGCCCATTGAAAACCGGAATTGGTCATTGGGACTGAAGTTGACTTTCTGGTCAAAAGCAACGCGCACAAAATGCGGACCACGGTCAAACCCAAGGGACAAACTGTTCCCCGTCACGCGCGATTCGCCAGGGCTGCTTCGCCCCTCTTTATGGGCCACGTCAACGGTCCATCGGACCGATGGCGATGCCTGCCAGCGCCAGACGCCATGCGTGATGATTTGATCAGTCGCGAGCCGGTTGTCTTTTACTGTGAAGACAGACACTTGATGGCCATTCTCCAAGCGGGCGCCTAGACCCCATGTGACCATGTCGTTGGGATCGAAGTTCAGGTTGTAATAGTCTCGTAAATTGGTGCGACCGAAACCAGCGATCAAATAAACCGGGTTGCCAATTTGCAAGCCCAAAGACACGCCCACAAAGCCGCCTGATGCCATTTGCAGTGACGGCACCACCTGCCCCCATTCATAGTTGGCACTGTACTCGTAACCCGTGCGGGTTTGCTTGAAGTCCTGTCCCCGATCGTATTGCCCGATCCACACGGTATGTGGGCCGTTGTTGGCGCGCAGGTTCAGATCGAAAGCATTGCGCTCGTGGTCAGTGACGTAAACGGAAGGCGTGAATTTATAAGTCCAGGGGCCGGATTCAGCAGCCATGACCGAGGTCATGGCGCCAACAGTTGCATAGACAACCGCCAGAATGCGATGCATGCCCTGTGTCCGGCTAACTCCAGACTCAAAAGAAATTGTCAAACTCATACTGTCCTGAACTGGTTGGAAACAACATAGGAGCTTGATCTGTTTCGGCCTTAATGCAAAGACCAAATCAGATGGTCAGCGAATTACATATCCCAACGCAATTGGACTTTAGGCGCCAACAGCCAACGTGAAAACTGCTCGGTGCTGTTGGAGTGAGTGACATAACCCAAACCAAAGCCTACGCTGGAAGTAGGTGACAATTTATACTCTAACTTGGGCATGATGGTTGTTTTTTCATACTCAACAGAGCTTTTATTCGAGTAGCGTTGTTCTCTGCTGACTGTCACATCGAGTGTTGTTTTATCAGACCATTTATAAGCAACGCCACTGGAAACTGTCCAAGTACGATCGGTTTGTTCTTCAACCCGATTGGTGAATGTTTGTGTGGAATAACCCACGGTCAAGGCCTTGATGGTCCAAACCTTGTCCAGTGCATAACTGAAGGGCAGTGTCAGATCGGTTTTTCTCAGATTTCTGGTTTTCTGATCGCTGTCAATCACGGTTTGTCTGATGCTCGGTGCCACAGTCCATTGGTTGTTGAGTTTGATCTTGCGCGCCACAGCCAAGCTGTATGTTTTGTCCAGTACTTCATCCCAATCATTGAAAGTGCCGATGTAGTTACGTTTGAGGTCAAGGACACCAGAAAAGGTATAACCTTTGAACAAGAAGTTGCCCGCCACACCGCCTGTGAATTTGGAGGTGGGCTTTTTGTAAGGATTGTCTTGTGCGCCAATACCCTCATCAAAATAGCCGTCAATGAATGCGTCTTTGTTCAACTTAAAGCGCAAAGACTGTTTTGCGCCGTAGGTGGATAAAAATTTCGAATGGGCTTTCGGTTTGGGTTTTGCCGTGGGTAAATCATCGTCACCATCATCTTCAGACTCAATTTTGCGAAGCAGCTCGTCCAGGTTGTTGCTGTTCATGTCAATCATCTGATCGGAATCATCGTCCATATCTTGCGCAAAAGACAAAGGCGAAATGGACAATGCGATGAGCAAGGGAACGAGTTTGAATTTGATTTTCATGGTGAGAGGCTGTGACGAGGTGGAATATTGTTTGGGATCGTACAGTGGCGCAAGCTGCTTAAGCTTGGTGTCCATCTTGGACTGTTGCCTGGGTAAGCTTGCCTTGAGCATTTGGAGACTATCCGCAGTCAAAATTGAAATGATCAGCTCTTGTTGGGGCCCTCAGAGGGGGACGAGGCAGTGTCCATCGTTCTGATTTTCATTTTGGCAAGTGATGCACTGTAGGCGGTGGGTTTGATGGCAATGTCCCCATAAAACACACCATCGGTTTGAATAATCAAAACCAATGTAAATGCCAGCGCGATCATTTTGCCCGCAAGACCAATCCGCTTAGGTACGTCGGTATGGTAAAAGAAACTGATCACGATCAGAATACCAATGAATGCAAAAATCATATCCCAGTAGATGAACGATAGATGTAAGTTGGAAACTTGGATGCGTTCATCCCTTGAATCAGACACCTTTTCAAGGTGACCTTCTAAGGATTCCAACATCTTTTCCGAGACTTTTTTGTCTTCTTCCATGTGATTGATGGTTGAGATAAGTTGACCCAAGGCCGCTTCAACTTCGTCTGAAGGCAAGCCATTTTCCATGGTCTTCCATTCCTTTTCGATGATCGCAGTCATGTAGGTTTTCAGGTGTAATCTGGCTTTGGCTGCCCGTTCACTGTTAATGCGCACCAGTTCACGGTCTAAGTTGGTGATGTGAGCCAGTTCAACTTCGGTGACTTTTTGACCATCTTTTTGAAAGCCCTGTACAGTGGTCAGAGAAGATGCAGCGATGAACACAAAAAACAGTGCAATAGCGCCAAATGCCTCATTGGCACTGTCACTCATGTCCGCCGCGACCTCGATGCCAAGACTTTTTCGAATCCAAGGCATTATGAATACCAAGGTAGCCAACAATACAGGCAACAAAATTGTGCATTGCGTGAAAGACAATGATTGGAAAAAATGGACAACAGGCATCATATTTAAACTCCTAATTTGATTAATTGGTAATTAATTATTGTAATTTTATTAATTTGTCTAAATTTAACATCATTCTACCAATTTCTCTGATTAACCATTTAAGTCGCATGGCTATCTAATTTTTTTAGAATAAATAATGATATTTAATTAACTATATAGGTATATTTTTTAATATTACACAATCTTGAATATGGTATATATTAAATATAATTGTTTCGATTTTGACTTCAAAACCACAATGAAGCGCAACCATCAAAAGATCTGAAGGGGGCTGCATCGAAAATTCGACGGTGGACCCATTGACTGCGTGACGTTACACCGTATCGGGCAACAGCCAACGTGAAATCACTGGCTTGGAACTCACGTCACAGCGTGGCAGGCGATCTTGATCCCCTTGAGGTCCCGCAGCAGCGGCCGTTCGGTTTTGCAGCGTTCAGTGACCAAAGGGCAGCGCGGGTGAAAGGTGCAGCCTGTCGGCGGGTTGAGCGGGTTGGGCACTTCGCCTTGCACGGGCGTGCGGGCGCGGCCGGTGTCGTGCATTTTAGGAATCGCGTCCAGCAGCATGCGGGTGTAAGGGTGCTGGGGGTTGGCGAACAGGGTGTGCTTGTCGGCCAGTTCCACCAAACGGCCCAAATACATCACACCCACTTTGTCGCTGACATGGCGCACCACCGCGAGGTTGTGCGAGATGAACAAATACGTCAGACCGCGCTCGCGCTGCAGGTCTTTCATGATGTTGAGCACCTGAGCCTGCACGCTCACGTCCAGCGCCGATGTGGGCTCGTCGCACACCAAAAATTCAGGTGCGGTGGCCAAGGCCCTTGCAATCGAAATGCGCTGACGCTGGCCACCCGAGAACTGGTGCGGATACTTGGGCATGTCAAGGGCCGACAAGCCCACCGATTGGAGCAGCTCGGCGACGCGGGCCTGGAGCTCTGCGGCGTCTTGGATCATGCCGTGCTCGTGCAGCGGCTCACCTATGATGGCTTCGACCGTCCAGCGCGGGTTCAAGCTGGCGTAGGGGTCTTGGAAAATCATCTGGATGCGCTTGCGCATCGCTTTGGCTGCTGGCGATTTGAAGGCCGCATGGGCATCCTGTCCGTCAAAGGTCAGGCCGCCACGGGTGGGTTCATACAGTCCCACCAGCAAACGGGCCACGGTGCTTTTACCGCAACCGGACTCACCGACCAGGGCCAAGGTGGTGCCACGTTCGATTTCAAAACTCACGCCATCCACAGCATTCAGCAACTGGCGAGGCTTGCCTTCCAGCACGCGGTTGAGCCAAGGCGCCGAGACGTCAAAAGTCTTGGCCAGATCATGGGCCTGAACCAGCGCCGTCATGTTGCGTCTCCCACATGCCAGCAGGCCGCTTGCGTGGCGATGGCAGGGCGCAGTTCGGGGCGCTCTTGCAAACAGCGCTCCATCAAGCGCGGGCAGCGGGGATTGAAGGCGCAGCCTTGCGGAATGGCATTCAAGCGCGGCATGGCACCGTCGATCTGGTTCAGGCGTTCGCGGTCACTGCTCATGTCAGGAATCGAAGCCATCAGGCCTGAGGTGTAGGGGTGTGAAGGGCGGTTGATCACCTCATGCACGGGGCCGATTTCGACAATGCGGCCCGCGTACATCACGGCCACACGGTCGCAAGTTTCAGCGATCACCCCCATGTCATGGGTGATCAGCATCACCGCTGCGCCTCGGTCTTTGCAAATGGTTTTAAGCAGGCCAATAATTTGCGCCTGAATCGACACGTCCAGCGCGGTGGTGGGTTCATCTGCCACAATCAATTGCGGCTCGGCAGCCAACGCCAAAGCAATCACGACGCGCTGGCGCATGCCACCAGAAAACTGGTGCGGGTAGTGGCCCATGCGCTCGGCCGCAGCAGGAATGCCGGTATCCTGCAGCAAACGGATGGCGCGTTGCTTGGCCTCTTCATCGCTGACAGGCAAGTGCGCCTGAATCGTCTCCGTGATCTGCCGCCCCACCGTGTACAGTGGATTGAGTGAGGTCAATGGGTCTTGAAAAATGGCGCCAATTTTGCGGCCACGAATGTGCCGCATTTGGTCGTTGTTGTACTGGTCAATGCGCTCACCTTGCAACGTGATGCTGCCAGAGGCAATGCGGCCGGGCGGCTCGAGCAATCCAATGATGGAGGCCCCCGTCAACGACTTGCCTGCACCGGACTCGCCCACCACACCCAGAATCTCGCCTGGGGCGATGTCAAAAGAAATGCTATCGATGGCACGCAGGGTGCCGTGGCGGCTGGGAAACTCCACCACCAGCTTGTTCACTTGCAAAAGACTCATGAATTGGAAACGCTCAAGTTATCGCAAACGCGGGTTCAAAGCGTCACGCAGCCAGTCACCCAGCAAATTCACCGACAAGGCAATCAGCACCAACATCAGTCCCGGAAAGATCGTGATCCACCACTCACCCGAAAACAAATAGTCGTTGCCCACCCGGATCAAGGTACCTAAAGAAGGCGATGTGGGCGGCACGCCCACGCCCAAGAACGACAAAGTGGCTTCGGTGATGATCGCGGTCGCCACTTGAATGGTGGCCAACACCATGACGGGGCCCAGCACATTGGGCAGGACATGCCGCAACATGATGCGGCCCGATGACACGCCGGTCACGCGGGCGGCTTGCACATACTCTTTGTTGCGCTCGACCATGGTGGTGCCGCGCACCGTGCGCGCATACTGCACCCATCCCGTCAACGAAATGGAAATGATCAGCACGCCAAACGCCAAGGACTCGTCTGCGTTGGGAAACAAAGCACGGCCCACACCTGCGATCAGCAAAGCCACCAGAATGGCCGGGAATGACAACATCACATCGCACAAGCGCATGAGAAGGGTGTCGATCCAGCCACCGCGGTAGCCGGCCAACAAACCCATGCTCACGCCGACCAACACCGACACCAGCACCGAGGCCACGCCCACCACCAAGGAAATACGCGCGCCGTAGATCAGGGCCGACAAAATGTCGCGCCCCTGATCGTCTGAACCGAGGACGTATTTGGTGGAGCCGCCTTGCATCCAGGCCGGCGGCAAACGCGCATCGCTCAACTCCAGCGTGGCCAGATCGAAGGGGTTGGTAGGTGACACCCAAGCGGCAAACACCGAACAAAAAATACACACGAAAGCGATCAGGGCGGCCGCAATCGCCAAGGGCGATGTGCGGAAGCTGTAGCCCAGATCGCTGTGCCACCAGCGATGCCAAGTTTGCGTCATGCTCAATTTTTACGGTTTGACGGTGATGAATTTCCAGGCCATCCCGTTGTCGGGAAACTGCACCAGCTCAATATTTTTCTTGACAGCCCAGTTCAGGGCTTGTTGGTGCAGAGGCAGGTGGCCGATGTCATCCTGGTGGATCTTCATGGCTTCGCGGATCATTTCGTTGCGCTTTTTCTGATCGGTCTCAGAGGCCACTTTGTCGGTCAGCTCGTCGACTTTGGGATTGCTGTAAGCCCCCAGGTTGAACTGGCCACGGCCGCCGTCGCCCGGTGTCGACAAGATGGGGTAGAGCACATTGTGCGCATCCACCGTGCTGGCGGTCCAGCCCAGCATGTAAAAGCTGGTGTTACGGCTCAAGATTTTGGGGAAGTAGGTGCCCTTGGTCTCGGCTTCGAGGTTGATCTTCACACCGATCTTGGCGAGGTTGGCGGCCACGGCTTGGCAAATTTCTGCGTCGTTGACATAACGGTCATTGGGGCAGTTCATCTTGACTTCAAAGCCGTTGGGGTATCCGGCTTCGGTCAACAATTTTTTGGCAGCCTCTGCGTCATAAGGCAATCGCTTGGCCAGATCAGGCGCAAAGCCATTCACCTGCGGTGGCAACATCAAACCCAGGGGCGTTGCTGCGCCACGCATTACACGGCTCTTGATGGTTTCGATGTCAATGGCTTGGTAAAAAGCCCTGCGGACGCGAATGTCTTTGAAGGGGTTTTTGCCCTTCACGTTGGAGTAAAGCAGTTCGTCACGCTTTTGGTCCATGCCCAGAAAAATCGCGCGCAGCTCAGGCCCTTGCAAGATCTTGAGTTTGTCATTGGATTTCAGGCGCTCAACGTCTTGCACCGGCACGGGCTCCATGATGTCGAGTTCGCCCGACAGCATGGCCGCCACACGTGTGGCATCGTTGCCGACGACCGAGAACACCACTTCATCCACGTTGCCCGTGACTTTGCCCCAGTAATTGAAGTTGCGGGCAAAGCGTGTCTGCACGTTCGGTTGACGCTCTTTCACCACAAAAGGGCCCGTGCCGTTAGCGCGAAAGGACGCCGAATTTTCGATGCCTTTACGGCGGTCCACAGGTTTGGTGGCTTGATTTTCTTCGCACCACTTCTTGCTCATGATGGCCCAGTGCGTGATCAACTCAGGCACGATCGGGAAGGGGGCATTGGTGATGATGTCGATCGTGTGGTCGTTTATTTTTTTGATTTCTTTGAACTGACCGACATAGCTCTTCATGTCCGAGCCGTCGCCCTTGGCGCGTTCGTAGCTGAAGATCACATCGTCTGCCGTAAAGGGTGTGCCGTCATGGAACTTCACGCCTTTGCGCAAATCAAAGCGCCACACGGTCGGGGCGGTTTGCTTCCAGCTGGTGGCCAACAACGGGGTGAGCTTGTAGTTGGCATCGCGCGACACCAAAGTTTCGTACACGTTTTCGACCACGGTAATCTGCAGGGATTCATTCAGAGAATGGGGGTCCATGGACAAGGCGTCGCCCTGGTTGCCGATGCGTATCGTCACCGCAGAAGCCGACAAAGCGGTCAAGGCCAATGCTGAAGCCAATGTGGCAACAAGCGGGGTGAGTTTGAATGTCATGGAATCTCCTTGTGGAATGAAGTCACTGAAATAAACGGAACCAAATCAAGCCGCCATCAAGGGCAATGCATGCTCGACCAAACTGGCATGCAAAGCCGCCCCCAAAGGCAATATCTCGTCATTGAAATCGTAACGGCTGTTGTGCAACGGATGCGGCCCTGCCCCATCGGGCAAACCCTGACCGATGCGCATGTAGGCACCTGGCACCACTTGCAACATGAACGAGAAGTCTTCGCCACCCATGCTGGGCATCATGTTACGCCAAACTTTGTCTTTGCCCACCAAATGGGTGGCCACATCGGCCACAAAATGGGCCTCGGCCACGGTGTTGACTGTGGCGGGGTACACCCGCTCGTAGTCGACTTGGGCTGATGCGCCCATGCCTTGCGCAATCGAAGTGCACAGCAAGGTCAAGCGGTCTTCTATCTGCTGCTGAATGGCTTCACTGTAAGTGCGGACTGTGCCCACCAAAGTAGCCTCTCCAGGAATCACACTCATGGCGACGGGATTGCCCGCATGCATAGCGCAAATGCTCAACACCGCCTGGTCAAAGGCTGACAGGTTGCGCGACACAATGCTTTGGGCGGCGGTGATGATGTGCCCTGCCACCAGCACCGGGTCCACCGTTTGGTGCGGTCTCGCACCATGACCGCCTTGGCCGGTGATGCGGATCTCGATCCGGTCCACTGCGGCTTGCATGGGTCCGGGCGTCACACCCACCACGCCCAACGGCACATCGGGGGCGTTGTGTTGGGCAAACACTTTTTCACAAGGAAAGCGCTCAAACAAGCCGTCTTGCATCATGGCCCGCGCACCGGCATAACCCTCTTCACCGGGCTGGAAAATCAACACCGCAGTGCCCGCAAAGTGGCGTGTCTCGGCCAGATAGCGCGCCGCTCCCATCAGCATGGCGGTGTGCCCGTCGTGACCGCAGCCATGCATCAAGCCGGGCTTGCAGGACTTCCAGGCCACGTCACCCAGCTCAGGCAAAGGCAATGCGTCCATGTCGGCGCGCAAACCGATCATGCGCCCCGGGTTTTGCGAAGAAAAGCCGCGCCCATGCACCAAGGCAACCACCCCTGTTTTGCCCAGGCCAGTATGCACCGCATCAACGCCGCACACCTTGAGCCCTTCGATCACGCGCCCCGAGGTGTAGACCTCTTCAAAGCCCAGTTCGGGATGGGCGTGCAAATCGCGGCGGAACGCGGTCAGCTCCGGATGAAAGGCGGCAATGTGCGCAAAGGCACGGCCGTGGGCCAAAGTGGACTGAAACGACAGACCTGACATGTTCAATGCCCTCCGGGTTTACCTACGCGCATGCGCGGGTCGACAGCAAAATACAACAAATCCACAATCAGGTTGATGACCACAAAGATCAGCGCAATCAGGCACAGGTAAGCGGCCATCACAGGAATGTCGGCAAAAGTCACCGCCTGGATAAAGAGCAGGCCCATGCCAGGCCACTGGAAAACGGTCTCGGTGATGATGGCAAAGGCGATCAAGCCCCCCAACTGCAAACCGGTGATGGTCATGACGGGCACCAAAGTGTTTTTCAGGGCATGGCCAAAATAAATAGCGCGATTCGGCAGTCCGCGTGCGCGCGCAAACTTGATGTAGTCGGTGCGCAGCACCTCCAGCATTTCAGCGCGCACCAAGCGCATGATCAGGGTGAGCTGAAAGATCGCCAAGGTGACTGCAGGCAGCACAATGTGTTGCCAACCTTGGACGGTGAACAAGCCCGAAGACCACCAGCCCAGTTTGACCACATCGCCCCGCCCAAAGCTGGGCAGCCAGCCCAACCAAACCGAAAAAATCAGGATCAGCAAAATACCAATCAAAAAGGTCGGCAAGGACACGCCGAGCAAAGACACGGTCATGAACAACTGACTGCCAAAGCTGCCGCGCCGCAGGGCGGCATACACCCCCAATGGAATACCCAAACACAGCGCCATGGTGGCCGCTACCAGCGCCAGCTCCATGGTGGCCGGAAAACGCTCGGCAATCAGCCGCGACACTTTGGCCCCTTGGCGCAAGCTCAAGCCGAACTCACCTTGCACTGCATTTTGCAAAAAGTGCCAGAACTGCACAAAGAAGGCTTGGTCCAAACCCAGGTCTTGCCTCAATTCCTTGATTTGCTCAGGACGTGCGTCCTGACCCAGCAAAAACACCACCGGATCGCCCACGTACTGAAACAACAAGAAGGCGATGAATGCGACCGTGACCATGACCACCACGGCCTGCAGGAGGCGCTGAAAAATGAAAGCGAGCATGAAGGGCAGGTGAGGGTGAAGGTCATTGGACCGTGATGAGAGCCCAGTCTAATCGGTTATCTGGACGGTGAACAACGGTCACGCTCTTTTTCATGACCCATGGAATCACCTGATTGTGAAGGGGGATGTGCGCTACCGTGTCGTTCTGCAATTGAAGGCCTTCTGTGAGCAGGCGGTTACGGACAAGCGTGTCTGTTTCGGACTTGGCGCGGTCCACCACGTAGTCCATGCGCGCATTGCTGTAGCGCCCCACGTTGTAATTCCCGTCACCCCCCGTGCCCACACTTCGAACCAATGATTGAAGGCTGTACAGGGCGTCAAAAGTGGGCACGCCCCAACCCAACATGTAGATGCTGGCCTCATAGCGCTGAATCATGGGGAAGTAGGTGACCAGCGGCAAGGTGCGCAGCTTGGCCTTGATGCCGATTTTTGCCCACATGGCCGTGATGGCTTGGCAGATTTCTTCGTCATTGATGTAGCGGTTATTGGGGCAGGCAAAGTCCACTTCAAACCCCTGCGGATAGCCGGCCTCAGCGAGCAATTTTTTCGCTTCATCCAATCCGTACGGCAGGCGCTTGTTGACCCCCGAAGTCCATCCATTGACCTGGCTTGCCACGATCGATCCGGTGGTTTGTGACATACCGCGCATCGTCACTCGGTGAATGGTCTCGATGTCGATGGACTGGTAGAGCGCCTTGCGGACTTTCAAGTCCTTGAGTGGGTTTTTGCCTTTGACGTTGGAGCCGGGAAGTTCGTCTCTAAACTGGTCCATGCCCAAAAATATGGTGCGGTTTTCAACGCCATCAATGACTTTGAGATGGGCTTGGTTGCGCATGCGCGCTAAATCCTGGGGACTGGGGTCCAGGACGAAATCCACTTCGCCTGACAAGATGGCGGCTGCGCGTGTAGCCTCGTTTTTGATGGGGGTGTAAATGATTTCAGTGACATTCGAAGGCGCCGAATTCCAGCCCCACCAAAGTGGGTTCTTGACCAGAATCAGTCGCTGGTCTGGCTGCCACTCCTTGACCATGTAAGAGCCGCTTCCCATGGCATTGCGGTGGGCAAAGGACTCTTCTGCGGTTCGTATGTCTTTAGGTTCACTGGATTTGTTTTTTTCAGCCCAGGCTTTGCTCATGATGCGCAATTCAGTCAGCTGATTGAGCAGCACCGGATTGGGGCCTGACAGCATGATGTCCACAGTGCTTTCATTGACTTTGATGATCTTGTCGAAGCCTTGGGTGTACACCGTGAAATTGGATGTCTTGGCACGAGCCCGGTTCAAAGAGAAAACCACATCATCTGCAGTCAATGGCGTTCCATCGCTGAATTTGACACCCGCACGCAAAGTGAAGCGCATTTGTGTGGGGGAGATTTCTCTCCATGCGGTGGCCAAACGAGGCTCTAACTTGAATGTGCTGCTGTTGTAGTAGACCAAGGCGTCATAGACGGCAGCATGAATGCCGTTACTCAAAGCATTGTTTTGCGAGTGAATGTCCAGCGTCGGAATGTCGCTGGCACTGGTCCATTTGAATGGTTTTGCGGCGACCGGCAGCGCACATGCCATGGCCAAGATCCAAGCCCAAACCGAGTACCGGCTGAAAATAGTTTTGATCATTTTGAAATTTCCTTAAGACCATATCTTTGGGTGCCGTGACTATGCAACATAAAGACCCGACTGAGGGTGAGGGAATACCCCCAAAGCGTGCATTTTATTGTCAAGGTTTTGTCGAAGATTGCAGCAATTGCACGTTTCCGTACCAGGCGCGCGTGTTGGTGCGGGTGTTGTCGCTGTCTGTCATCAGCCCTATCGCGACCAAGGGCCCGGGCGCTTCGCCAAAGGCTTTCTCAAAATCAGCCCGGATGTCACGCTCATAGTCCAGCCAGCGCTGGAGTTTTTGGGGGCCCGATTCGACCACGATCTTTTGAATTCGATCGGTGCGCGGATTGACTATGACCGACTCGACAGGGCGATGATTGCACCACACGTACATCAAAGTGGCGTAAGGCATTTCTTCATGGGTCAACGAGCGAACCAATTCGTTGAGCATGGCGTTACGCGCTGAAAATTTCGAGCGATCGCCTTCAAACGCCAGCACCAGTCGCACCGGTGAATCATCGGCCTCGCGCACGCCCATGTCTGCACCAGTAATTAGCTCGGGCACATACCAAGAAAATTTCAATGCGCCCAATTGGTCTGCGGGTATATACACCGATTGCCTCAACATGCTCAATGCAGACTGCGCATCGGCTTGTACGCCTTCTCGGCCTTGGCGCTGTGCCAATTGGTATTGTGTAGGTTTTTTACCTGGGAATGACACCGCAAGCCAAGTCAGTTGTTGTGCGGGCGTCCAAGTCCGAAAGGCTTGGGGGCTTGGCAAATGCAGCGCATCAGCACGCACGGGGCCGTTGGGCTGCGTTGCACAACCGGCCATCAGCCCTGCGCAAATGAGCAGCAGCACCCAACGGAAGATCGTGTCAATGAAGAACATGCCTGTTTGTACTACAACAATGCCCAAGGGCCTTGTGTCAAGTCCACAACTTCGCCGGTTTTTGCAGAATGTTCTGCGGCCAAACCAATGACGACAGCAGACAAACCATCCGACAAACTGACTTCAACTGCAGCGAGACCTTGCACCACCGATAAGAATTTTTGATGTTGGTAAAAGGTCGACCCATTGTGATCACCTGCTGCCAACAAGTGAGGGTCAACCAAAATGTCCAGCGTATGCGGCCCTGCAGGGTTTCGCGGACTGAGGATCAATTGCGCCACGGGCGGTTCGCCCAAAGTGTCAGCTGGCCAAAAGCGCGTGGGGCCGGGTACCATGCATTCGATCTTGCCAAGGGGGCCCACCACGCAAATTTCTTCTTGGTAGCGTGAGCCTTCTGCAAACATACACAGCTCTAAAAGTGCGCGGCGGCCGCCTGGAAAATCCAGCACCACCATGGCGTTGTCCAAAATATCGGGTGTGCCGTCTGAGTAAGACTCGTCAACATGGTTGTGGTTTTGCCCGCCTGAAGCAAATAAACGGATCGGGTCGGCTTGCATGAGCAAGCGCATCAGGTCAAAAAAGTGACAGCACTTTTCGACCAGTGTGCCGCCGGTGTTTTTGTTGAAGCGATTCCAGTCGCCTACTTTTTCCAAAAACGGATACCGGTGCTCACGTATCGACAGCATCACCGCCGGACCTGTGGCACTTTGTGCATGCACTTGTTTGACCAGTTCGGCGATGGGCGGCATGTAACGGTACTCCATGGCGGTCCAGATGGGCTGGCTGTATTGAAGAGCCATTTCGCGCAAACGGGCTACAGAAGCCAAATCGGTACAAGCAGGTTTTTCAACCAAGATGGGCAAGTGGCGGCGCGCCGCAATGGCCAGCAGTTGATCGGCGTGGCAGAAATTGGGGCTGGTGATGACCAAGGCGTCCACATCGCCGGCGTCGATCAAAGCCTCCATGCTGCCCACAGCACGTGCACCAGGTGCGAGTGCCAGTGCAGCCGCCAGCATGCTTGCATCGGGCTCGTAAATGGCCACTGCTTTGGCTTGCGGCAGCAGGGCCAAGTTGCGCAAATGTTCTTGACCCATCATGCCGCATCCGAGCATGCCATAGTGCATGGTTTGACCGTTTTGATTCATTCGTTTCTTTCAGTGGAAGCGGGAGCCGTCAAGACCATCGCGCCATGTAATGCGCCAAACGGGTGTCGACCCAAGTCGTTGAAAATTCTTCGAGTGGGCCTTTGCTGCTCCAGGCTTTGCGTTCGATCTTGCAGCAGGTTTGCCCCGGCCTGAGTTGGAACTGCGCAGGAGCCCATTCAGGGACCTCGCCTACTTTCAGTCTGTCCTCGGCATGCGATATCCAAAAGCCCAGCTCGGATTCGTAAAAATGGTAAAGCGCTTCGTCCAATTGCGCCATCGTCAAGCCTTCACGGTGTCTCGCGTCAAACCAAATTTCTTCGACCGCCACAGGTGATGCATCCAGAAACCTCAGCCGCCTGACACGGTAGCACGAGGGTGTTAAGCCATTTCCAAAGGCGGGTATGTTTGCAGGCTTTCGGACTTTTTTGAGGTCGACCAGCAAAGCAGATGGCAATCCACCCCCACCTTCGAGTTCGAGCCTGAAAAATTCATAGATGTTGCGCGCCGAGGCATCGACTTGCTTGCGACCGCGCACATAGGTGCCTGAGCCTTGTTTGCGTTCCAGCATGCCGCGAGATTCCAGCAAGGCCAAGGCTTTGCGCAAGGTGCCCACTGAAGCCTTCAAATGAACCGCCAACTCGGCTTCGGGTGGCAGCCGCTCCCCGGCCAGGTAGTGGCCTGCCCCAATCCCGCGCGCTAACACCTCCGCCAGCCGCAAAAAAAGCGGCAACGACTTGGCGGGCGTCAATTGAGGGGCATCAGGTGAAATAGGCATTGACAAAGTCCTTCACTATTCCTACATTAGTTTGAACTATAGCAAAGACTGCTGAAAATTTTATGCTAAGGATCGATTGTGTCTGTTGTACCCGTTAAAAGCCAGCACCTTGAAAGCGCCGAAATCGCGTGGTTTGCACCGCTGTGTTCAGATGATTACAGGCATTTGGGTGTACCCGAAGGCGACTTGCGCAGCAGTTGGGAAAACACGCGTGACATTGCCTTGGCAGCCGACCAACTGGGTTATCGCAATATCCTGTGCCCTTCTTCTTACCAGGTCGGGCAGGACACACTGAGTTTTGTAGCCGCCATGGCCCCTTTGACCGAGCGCATGAATTTTCTGGCGGCTATTCGCTGCGGCGAAGTCCAGCCCATCATGCTGGCACGTACAGTGGCCACGCTCGACCACATGCTCAAGGGGCGGTTGATCTTGAATGTGATTTCATCCGACTTCCCCGGAGAAACGGCCACCAACGAATACCGCTACCGGCGCTCCAAAGAGGTTGTCGAGATCCTCAAGCAGGCCTGGACGCAGGACACGATCAATTACCAAGGTGAAATTTACAACTTTCAGAATTTGTCCACCGATCCGATCAAGCCTTTTCAAAAAGGCGGTCCCCTTTTGTATTTCGGAGGGTACTCGCCTGAGGCCGTTGATTTGTGCGCCGCCCATTGCGATGTGTACCTGATGTGGCCTGAAAAAGAGGAAGAATTGGCCAATCGAATGCGAACAGTGCACGCCCGTGCAACGCACTACAACCGTGTGATCGATTACGGCCTGCGCATTCACATGATTGTGCGCGACACTGAAATTGAAGCCCAAGAATACGCCGAAGAATTGGTGTCCAAGTTGGACGACGACGTCGGTCGAAAAATACGCGAACGGGCGCAGGATGCCAAAAATTTTGGCGTGTCCATTCAGACCCAAAACCTTGCGCTTGCCGACGAACATGGGTATGTGGAGCCACATGTGTGGACCGGTGTCGGGCGAGCACGCTCTGGCTGCGGGGCCGCGCTGGTGGGCAGCGTCGATCAGGTTCTGAGTAAGATCGAGGCTTATCAGAAAATGGGTATTCGGGCTTTCATTTTTTCGGGTTATCCTCATTTAGATGAGTGCAAAATTTTTGGTGAGAAAGTCCTGCCTCATCTCAAAACCTGCTCCCTGCCCCACGCCTATGGCCGTGTGCCTGAGCAAACCCCTGCCACCCCATTAGGACAAGGAGTCCGTCGTTGATCCCTTATATAGCATTTCACAAGAACTTGTCACCTTTCAGTGCTTTGGTGTATGGCGCGTGGCGCATGGCCGATGGCAGCGATACTTCTGCGCAAACCGCATTGAAAAAAATTAAGCTCTGTCTGGACTTGGGCATCACCACCTTTGACCATGCTGATATTTACGGGGACTACCGCTGCGAGGCTTTATTTGGTGAGGCGCTGAAGTTGGACCCCGGTCTCAAGCACAAGATGCAAATCGTGAGCAAGTGCGGCATCAAGCTGATCTCGTCCCAATACCCTGCCAGAAGTGTCAAACATTACGACACGAGTGCGGCGCACATCCGGTATTCAGTTGACAACTCGCTCCAGCGTTTGGGGGTGGAGCGCCTGGACGCTTTGCTGCTACACCGACCTGACCCGTTCATGCACGCACCCGAAACGGGCGCCTGTTTGGACGCGCTGGTCAAGGAAGGCAAGATCGCTGCAGCGGGTGTGTCGAATTTTTCAGTGACCGATTTTGATTTGCTACAGTCCGCCATGCAAACGCCGCTGGTGACCAACCAGCTGGAGCTGAGCTTGCTGGCCCAGCATGCTTTTTTGGACGGTTCGGTGAGTCAGTGTCAGCAACACCAGATCCGGCCCATGGCCTGGTCACCCTTGGGCGGCGGTCGCTTGTTTGGCGATGAAGCTGCTGCACTGCGCCTGCGCCCAGCCTTGCAGCGCATCGCTCAAGAACACGCCGTGGACGTGGACGCGGTGGCCATTGCCTGGCTTTTGGCACATCCGGTCGGCATCGTGCCCATCGTGGGCACCAACAATTTGGACCGCATGGCCCGACTCGGTGATGCCTTGAAAGTTCAGATGGACCTGGAAACCTGGTATGCGTTATGGACCTTGGCGGCAGGCCAGGAAGTGCCATGACCATCAAGTCTGCGATGAGCCGATTCACCACGG
>Ga0214919_10005254_pt1 | contig 18476 bp, 25 predicted proteins | sample LL1503_MetaG_FD_177994 | JGI IMG/M metagenome (GOLD analysis project Ga0214919, IMG submission 177994) | Freshwater microbial communities from Lake Lanier, Atlanta, Georgia, United States - LL-1503 | ecosystem: Environmental > Aquatic > Freshwater > Lake | place: USA: Georgia | collected...
AATGAATTATAAAATAATTAATCATAAATTTATTTATTATTAATATAATTATATTAATAATAAATGATTGAATATTTTACTAGAAAAAAAATTGAAATTCAAATTTTATATATCTTATTAATATTAAAAGATATTTAAAGAATATATACCTATATATATATTATAATAAATAATAATTTAAAATCATCAATAAATAGATCAATAATAAAATGAATTCAATTTAAAACATAATTTATGAAAAAATCAATGATAAATATGCATATGGTTAATATTCAGATTTTAAAATAATAATTATGATTGAAAATGGATATATTAATGCAACAAAATTATGTTAATTAGGAGGAAAATAAATGAAACATTGGAATGAGAATAAATAATCTTCAGAATTATAATTATAATTATCAACCGATGTCGGTTTACCGACATCGGATTTAATTATTACCTTAAAAGGTGGAAATGATAAAAATAATTAAGGAACATATGTTCATCCATTATTAATTCCTCATATTGCTTCTTGGATTTCTCCATAATTTGCGATAAAAGTTTCAAGAATAGTTAATAATTTTATTATAAAAGAATACACTGATTAAATAAAATTAAAAAATATATTATTAGAATAAAAAGAAGATAAAATAGACAAATTAATAAGATAAAATGAAAAAACATAATAATAAAATGATAAATTAATTTAATAAAATGAAAAAACATCACAATAAAATGACAATTTATTAAAAATTAATTTGGATCAAACATCAAAATTAACAACTATGGAAAAATTATTAAATAGAATTAATAGAAATGTTGAAAAAAGAATTCCATCATCTATATTCAATTTAAATGAATTGGAAAAAAAAAATTAAGATGGAATTTTTGTTGTATCTCTTAATTAAAATAAAGATCAAGTAAAAATATTTAGAGGACAACAATCATCATTCACAAAAAAATTTAAATAACTTTAAATATCGCACCCAAATGCAAATACAAAAAATATATATTTTAAAAATCACATAGGTATCAAACATATTTATAAAGATATCATTAAAAAAAATTAATTAATAATATTCCAGATTAGTCAGTTAATATTATCAATGAACAATTTGATAAAGTTATTCAAGTTATTGAAAAAGCATTTGAAAATTATTAAAGTAATTAATATGATCATATTATAGATGATGAACTTGATTCAGAGGAAGATACAATTGAAAATACAAATGAAAATACAAATGAAGAAGAAAATAATTATTTTGATGCAACTAAGAAAGAAGAAAGAAAAAAAGTAGTAAAAATAAAAAACTTAAATATTAATATCAATGTCAATAATACAAATAATATAAATAATTATTATTAATAACATAAATAAGAAATTAAAAAATTATTAAATTACAAACCATAATAATTAAAATTTACAAATTTTTGATTACAAATTATTGATTATAAATTATTGATTACAAATTATTAATTATCATTTATTGATTATTGATTATTAATTATAAAATATTTTAATATATTATAATTAAGAATTTATTTTTTTAATTTTTTACATATCTACTTATTAATATATCATATTATAATATATTATAATAAAGAATTTATTTTTTTAATTTTTTACATATCTACTTATTAATATATTATATTTTATAAATAAAATAATAAAAAAAATTGAAATTAACTATTTAAGAACAAAATTAATAAATAATAATAATTTTATAATTTTATAATTTTAATTATTATTTAAATAGATCTATAATATCATATATTATAATATACTTACAAAAAATTAATAAAAATTAATAAAAATAATGAATTCATAATAATAAATTGAATAATAAATTGAATAATAAGTTGAAAAAAAAGTTGAATAATAAATTGAAAAAAAAATATTAAAAGTTGTTAAATAATTTAAATAAAGATTTTAAATTAATTTTTTTAAAATTTAATAACTTGTTAGATAATTTAAATATGATTAATTAATTTAATATATTTCATAACATTCATTAATGAAATAATATTTATTATAATTAAATAAATAATTAACAATAAATTAATCAATATAATTTGATTTATAAAATTATTGTAATTAATATTGTTTATTTTCATATCTTAAAAAATAAAGTAGTATTAAATATGATATCATTTAATATTAAATAAATTAAATGTATACATTAAATAATATATAATTTGATGATATATTATTATCTGATATATAGTTATATAATATTTTAAGAAAAATGATTTTAAATGAAGAATTTGATGATTTATATAATATAATTGTAAATAATGAGAAAGTATTAAATCTTAATATATAGAATATAAGTATATCATCATTATATTATTTATTTTTAAATTAGAAAGATAAATCATTTATATAATATTTAAAAGAATAAATAATTCCAAATTTTTAAATAATAAAAGAATAACAATATACATCAACAAATACATCATTATATAAAATTTTAAAATAAAAAAGATCAATAAAAAAATAAACAGTATAGTCAACTAATAAAATATTAGAAATTAATATATAAGATGCAGAAAATGAAATTGAAAAAGAATTATTAAATATGAATAAATAATTATATTAAATTTTAAAATCTTGTAATTGTATTGTATCAGGATCTTTAGTATTAAAATGTTTATTATAATTATAATTTGAAACAAATGACATTGATATTTATATATAAAAAGATGAATATTAAAAGATGAAATATTAGTTAATATAATTTGAAGATAAAAAATTTTTAAATTAGAAATAATGTTCAACATAATAAGGTTAATATAATATGTTAGATATATATTAAATCATTAATTTAAAAGATAATGATAATAAAATATAATTGATAGTAGTTAAGAATGATCCAATAATTTTTATATAAAATAATTTTGATTTTAATTTTTGTATATGTAGATATAATATATAATCTAAATTATTTTATTAAGATGAATGTTTTGATAAAGATTTAATAAATAAAAAAATTGGTTATATAACAAATTAATATATTATGAATACGATATAAAAGTAATAGAATGAATCAATAACTTTTACAAATTATCGTGCAGCTAAAACATTAGAAAGAATTATAAAATATATGAAAAGAGGATTTATAATTTAGAATGCAAATACATTTATTGATTAAATAATTGAACATAAATTTAATTGATTAAATATCATGAAGAGTTTTTTTTTAAAAAAAAACTAATCTATTTAGTATATAAAATATCAAGTTTATATTTATCAATTATTGGTAATAAAAATAATATATGCAATGAATTGTATAATATTATTAATTATTTTTTTTTTTTTGATATGATATTTTCGTATAATTTTTGAACTTTCATAATAATTGAACCATTCAATCAAACCTATTTCATTTGAATTATTAATAAAATTTTTATCAATATAACAGAGATCAAAATCTGAAGCAAGATAATATATATTTTTATATTTAATATTATTAGTTCCAAAAAAAACTTCATTAATGGGTAATATTTTATATAATAAATCATATTTTTTAATGGATGTTTCTTCTTCAAATTCTCTACTAGCACAAGCAATATCAGATTCCTATTTATTTTTTCTTCCTTTTGGAAATCCCCATTCTGGATAATTATATTGTGATATAGATTTATCAAAAATATCTTTATTAATTTGAATAAATTTATTAAAAGAATTTAGATATTCATATTTATATAATTCTAATAATTTATTTTTATCAATATCATTTTCATTTTTATTATACCAAAATTCATCCCATATTATTTGAAAATCATTATTTTTTAAAGTATCAATTTCATCAGGAGTCATAAATTTAATTAATTTTAGATATGAATTTTTATCATCGACATTATATTTACCTTTTATAAATTCACTATATTCGATACTATTTTTTCTTCTAACAAAAAGAAAATACAAGTTATTTTTTAAATCATTTAAAATATAATTATAAGTAGCATTTTTATAATAATTATTAAAATTATTTTTATAATTAATATTATTTTTATTATGAATAGATTTAAATATATCAATAAAATTATCATATGATTTAATTATATTAATAACATGAACATAATTTTTATAATAAAAACTTTGTTCATTTATTTTAATATTAATAATACCAATACTTGTAATTGGAAATTGATGTTTATTCATTTTATAAATTATTTTTTAATCTTATAATATAATAAAAAATTATTGTTATATAATATAATATAAATTAAAAATATAATATAAATTAAAAATGTTATATTATATTATATAAATTTAATGAATAATAATAAATGGGGAAGTAGTGCTTGGATATTCTTTCATTATGTATCATTTGGATATCCGAATAATCCATCTGATGAAGATAAATTACATTATAAAATATTTTTTGAAAATAATCAATTTATATTACCTTGTGATAGTTGTAAGAATGATTATTCAAAAATAATTAAAAAAATTCCAATAGATGAATTTTTAGAAAATAAATATAGTTTAATGTGGTGGTTATTTATAATACATAATTTAATTAATCATAAATTAAAAAAAAATACATATAATTTTGAAGATTTATTAATTATATATCAAAATAATAAAAATTGTAATTCATGTCATGTATCTAATCATAAAGATAAAATAAATTTAAAAGATAAAATAAATCTATATGATTTAAATAATGATAAAATAAATCTAGATGATTTAAATAATGATAAAATAATTGAATATATTAAAATAAATTATTTAACTAAAATATCACAATATATAATAAAATATTATGAATTAAAAGATAAATAAAATATTATGAATTAAAAGATAAATAAAATAGAATGAATTAAAAGATAAATAAAAATTATATATATATATATATAAATTTATTTAATATTATAATTTAATATTATAATTTAAATGGAAATAAATATATATCAAGATGAAGAAATAAGAAATTATTGTAAGGAATTTGTTTCTATAGATATTAAAATAAAAGAATTAAAAACTGAAATAAAAAAACAAAATGATTTAAAAGAAAATATTGAAAATAAAATTCTTGAAAAATTAACAAATCATAATGAAAATTTTTATAATTTTAATAATTATTCTTTTAAAAAAAATAAATCAATTTTAAATGGTCAAATTAAACCAGAATATATATCAGAAGTATTATTAACTTTTGTAACTGATGATACAAATAGATTGAAAGAACTTGTAAAATTAATTTTAGATAAAAGAAAAATAACAGAAAAATCAAATTTAAAAATTAAAAAATTTTGATATATAAACAATTAATTATAATTATAAATATATTATATAAACAATTAATTATAATTATAAATATATTAAAAAATATAAAAAAATTATAATGGAAGATTTAAATTTAGATTTATATAAAATATTAGGATTAACAGAAGATAAAACAAAATATAAAAATAATGATATTAAAAAAGCATATAAAAAATTAGTTATTATACATCATCCTGATAAAGGAGGAAAAGTTGAAGATTTTAAAAAATTACAATTAGCATATGAAATATTATCAAATGAAGAAAAAAGAAACATATATGATGAAAAAGGAATGAGAGGATTTCAAGAAAATGAAAATGAATAGGGATTTAATATGAATGATATATTTAATCATATGGGATTTAATCCATTTAATATGAATGGAAATATGGAAGATTTTTTTAATCTGAGACAAAAAAAAAAATGTAAACCTATTCATATTAATTTAGATTTAGAATTAAAAGATATATATTGTTCAAATGTATTAAATATTGATTATAATAAAGATATAATATGTAATGATTGTAATGGAAAAGGGGGATATAATGTAAAAAAATGTAATGATTGTAATGGAAAAAAAATGAAATCATAGATAATTAGAATGGGACCAATGATTATGCACCAACAAATTCCATGTAATAGTTGTAATCAAACGGGAGAACAAATGAGTAATAAATGTAAAGAATGTCATGGAAAAAAAATATTATCAAAATAGTGTAAATTAAATATAAATATATCAAAAGGATGTAAAAATATATTTACACAAATATTATCAAATGAAGGAGATCAATATCCAGAATATGATTTTGGTGATATCATTATAAATATATCAACAAAAAATAATAAACATTACATAAGAAAGGAGAATGATTTGTATATAAATAAGGAAGTATTATTTGAAGATATATTATTACAAAAACCAATTAGTATAATTCATTTAGATTCAAAAAAATATAATATAATGTTTGATAATTATGAAACTATATAGAATAATTATATATATAAAGTAAAAAATTTAGGAATGCCAATTATTGAGACAACAAATTTTGGAAATTTATATATAAATATAAATATTAAATTGCCAAATCTTTCAAATGATAAAATGATTAAAATATATAATATATTAACAAATAATGAATTAACAAATGATAAATTAAATAATAAATTAAATAATGAATTAAATGATGAATTAAATAATAATAAAATAGATGCAATATATCATAAGAAATTAATAATAACAAATGAAATGTTATTAAATATATGATGATATATTAAAAAAATTAAATATTAATATTAACAAATATGGTATAATAAATAATATAGATAGATAAAATTGTATAAATTCATTTTTTAAAATATTAATTAATGATTTTTCATTTAATATATATATTCCAGAATAAATAAATAAATCAAAATGTTTTTTTAAATTATAATCTAAAGGATTAAATTTTTTTTTAATATATTTTAATTTATCAAGAGAATTTAATTCATCTTGGTATATATTTTTTATTTTATTTTCATTATATTTATCAAATTTAAAATTAAACTTTTTTAAATCAAATTCTTTAGTATTATAATACATTTAGTATAAAATAAATTAGAATAAAAAAAATTGAAATTCTTATTATATATATATATTTATATTAATATAAACATATATTTTAGATATTATACATATATATATTAATTAAAAATTTTACATAATGTTAACTATTTGTTGTGAATAATGTGGTTAATTATTTGGAGATTTTATTATGGATTATCTTAATGATGTTGAATAAATTAATAGTGAATAAATTGATTCTAATTAAAAATTAATTAAAATATCATAATTATTAAATAAATATTATATTGTTAAAATATGTTGTAGAACAAATATTATATCATATTATGATACAATAAAATATATAAAATGAAATTAAAAATTAATATAATGATAAATAATATTATAATATATAATTATTTATATATAATTATATTATATATAAATAATAATAATAATTATATTATTTAAGAATTAAATATTATAATTATTATAATAATAATAATAATAATAATAATAATAATTAAAAATGAATAATAATAATATAGTATTTAATAAAATGATAAATAAAATAAATGAATCAGATATAAATTCTGAAGATTTAAGAAAATATTTACAATTAACAAATAAGAATTTATTTAATAAAATGATTGTTAAATATTATAAATTAAATAAAGATTATAAAATAGAATTAAAATTAATTAATCCAAATTTGAAAAGTGATAATTAGTTTGATAAAAAAAATACTAAAATATATAAAAATTATTTATTAACATCATATTGTGCAAAAAAAATATGTTTATATACAAATTCAAAAATGAAAAAAGAAATATATGAATATTTTTTAAATCTTGATTATTTATTATTAAATAATAATAATAATAAAAATGAAACAAATAATATTTTAATCAATGATATAAATAATAATATGAATAATGTTAAAAAAATGACAATAAATTCAAAATCATATAATCCAAATAGTTTATTAGATGTAGTAAATTGATATAATAAATTAATATAATAATTGATAAAAATAGATATGATCAAAGATTATTAATTTATATAATAATATGATTAAATATATTAATCATATCATCAAATATATCATTAACAATTATTTATATATCAATTTTTGATTCAAAATTAATATTAATTTCTTTAATTAAAAAACTATTAATATTATATCCAGCAGTTATAATATCATCATGTTCTTATAAATATTTAGTAATTAAATTACCAAAAGTATGATCTTCATTTAATAAAATTTAACCAGAAATTAATTTAAAATTTTTATCTTTATTTTTTTTTATAGTATTGATATTTACAGTCAATTCTTTTTTTAATTTATTCAAATTATTAATAATAATTAAACAAGATCTTTTTAAACATTCTAATTCATTTAATTATCTTCTTGATTCTATTTTTAAATCAAAACTATTTTCAGATTATTCAATATATCCACAAGGAGATTTAACAGCAGCCCATTTACAATCATTTTCTGCAATATTTAAAATAGATTTACAAGATAAAAGTAATTCTTAATTTTATTTCAAGATAATTAAGAGAATTGGTCTTTTAAACAAATCTGTATTTTAAATAATAGTTCCATTATATAATTTAAATTAACAATCATTTGTAGTAATATATTATAAAGAATTTGAATTATTTTAAACATTCAAAAACATTTATATAGAATTTACATCATTACCATCAAATTTATTTAATAATAAATTATTTATTTTATTAATATTATCTATAGGATTAAGATTATAACTTTCAATATTAGATAAAATAATTGGTAAATTATTAAATCTTAATTTTATCATATCATTATTAAAAATAGATGTATTTTTTTAAATATCAATAAATTAACTTGAAAAAGCATAAATAGGTATTTATCTTAAAAGTGTTCTTCTAATTGTACTCATTATAATATAATTAATATTTTTTCCTTTAAAATTAATTATAATAAAATTATTTTCTAAATTATCAATAGATTTTTAATTTTTAATTATTTATAAATTAATATCTTATTTAATTTATTTAATTTATTTAATTTATTTATCTTATTTATTTTATTTATCTTATTTTTCCATTGTATTTTAATAAAAAATTTAATTGAATAAAAGTTAAGAAATGAGAATTATTTAATTAAAGAATACAAGTATATATAATTGAATTATTATGTATTTATATAATTTAATTTTATATAATATAAATATAAAATATTTCAATTTTTTTTTATATATATTATATTATTGCAAGTTTTTTTTTAAATGAATAAATAAATGAATAAAAATTATAATATTATAATATAAATATGATATATAATATAATACTATATATAATAACATTTATATTTGGATTTATATCTTATTATATATATAATAAAAAAAAAATATATATAATATTTCCAAATATAAATAATATATTAACTATGATATATATTGATGATAATAAAATACATTATAAATATAAATTAAAAATAATTAATTAAAAATTAAATAATTTAAATTAATTAATTTTATAATAATAATAATAATAATAATATTTGAAAGATAATATCAAGGAATATATAATTCATCAATGTGTCTATCCTAAATTTTTTTTAATAAAATATTTTCTTTCAAATAATTTATTTTAGATTCTAATTAATAAGATGATCCTTTATCTGAATTTAAAATCATATCAACATCTAATAATACATCACACAAACCAGTTCCACCTAATATAGGTTTACCAACCATAATTCTTGCAGATACATTTTTAAGATGATCTGTTTCATTAAATATAGCAGCATTAATGAAATTTTCAAGTGGTTTTTCAAAAGATGCTCTTGTTAATGGTTCAATATCTGTTTTTCCAGCACCATGTCTATCAATTGAAGTAATATTTCCGTGAATTGTCATTACATCTGCAATTAATTCAATATGATTATAATTCATTTCTTCAGGAAAGACATTTTCAATTTCTCTAATAATTGATTTTTTAGCAACTTCTAAACCATTATGTTTATGATTATATGCAATATCATTACATTTAGTTCTAGAAAAATCAATAATTTTATAATTTTTTAATTCTTCTAAATTAACTCCTTCAGTATATATAACATATTCTTCTTTATCATCTATTTTATTACCATCTTCATCAAAATATAAATATTTTTCTTTTTTAATATCTAGAACTTCTTTAATATCTTTGATACCTTTAATAGTAAATTTTTTGGTAAGTATTTCGTATAATTCGTATAAATAATCCATATCAATATTATAAATATCAAAACGTATGTGAATTATAATATCTTCAACATTTTCAAAAGTAGATCCAATGATAACATTATTTAATTTATTATTTTCTTTTTTTTTCTTTTTAGATAAAAAATCAGCAGCAGTCCAGAATTTAATAAATTCAGATTTTATATCTAATAATGTTATATCATATTTTAATAAATTATCTTTATTTAATTTGAATCTAAATAACCAAGATAAATATTCTAAATGTTTATTATTATTATCTTAATAAAATATATCTTCTATTACTATATTATCAGATATCATATAATTATCATTATTATTAATATCAATAGGATCATAAATAATATAACCAGAATCAATAATTTTAATTAAATTAACATAAATAATAGAAGATGCTAATTTTTTTGCAATATCATAATTATTTTTATATTCATTTTTAAGATATATTGCCATACCTGGAGTAGCAATATTTTTTGAATTATTTAAAATTTCTTAAAATCTTGGAACACCTAACATTCCAATAACACCTGATCCTGTAGAATGAAATGTATCTCTAACACACAGACCTCCAAAAATTGTAAAATTTCTAGTATCTTTTATTGTTAAATCATACACTTTTGGATGAGAAGAATTTATTTTAGTAATTTCTTTTATTTCATCAAATATGACATCAAATTATTCATATTTATTTTTTTTAATATCAATAATAACATTAAATTAAATGATATCATTAATGAATGCTTCATTTTACAAGTCAATTTAATTTAATAATATATTAAAATTATAATTATTTAAAATTAAATTATTCATATTAATTGAAACAAAAATATTTATTTTAGCAAAAATTTCTGCAAGTAATGGAACAAATAATGGTTTAGTAACTGAAAATATATCTTTTTAATTATATTCATTATTATATACATTATTGATATGTAATTTTTTATTAATTATTTAAATATTTTTTTCAATATATTTGATATCTAAATATCCTGTAATAAATCCTTTAATAAATTCTATATTAGTTAATAACATATTTGGATCTAAAAATTTACAATATCCCATTTTATATCCATTATCATAATTTAAAATAACACCATCAATTTCATCAATTAAATTTTCAGTTTTTGGATATTTATACATTATAGGAACCTTATCACCAATTTTAATTTCTGATCCTAATTTTGGGATGACTTTATTATCTTAATAAACTAAAAATGAATGTCCTTTAGTTGCAGAAACTATTCTACCTGAATTAGTTTTAATATTTATTAATTTACCATTTGGTAAATGTCTTGTAATTGCTTCAATTTATTTCCAATACATTATACCATTATCATCAGTTGATATAGTATAAATATTTTTATCCTTAATATCTAAATATTCTGTATTATTATCATCATAATATAATATTTTATTTTTATTAATTGGATTATTTAATTCATTATCAATAATATTTCCTATATTATCTAGAACAATATTATCATTTATTCTATAATAAATATATTCATTCCAATCAACAGAATTTAAAGTTAATTGAGTTAATGATTCACCAAAACTCTAACTAGTAATAATTCCAACCATTTCACCAGGTTCAACGATTGCTTTATTGAATCCATTAATAATATTAATAACTAAATTATCAAATTATTCTTTATTTAATATATATTCATAAATACATCTTTTGGGACATAAATATTCATTAATTGCAAATTCAAATAAAGTTTTATAAATTTTATCATCAATTATTTTAACAGTATTATTTTAAATTTATTTATCTGACATACATAATAATCTTGTTACATTTGGTTTTAATATATATTATATTTATTCATATATATAAATTGGATTTAAATCAGATTTTTCATTTTTTTGATTAGTAATAATATCATCAATTAATCTTTTATAATGAACAGGTTAAAAGAAATCATTTTCAATAATTTTTTAATTATTTTTAAATTTAGAATATAATTTTCTAAATAAATCTCTTAATTTAAAAATATGTTATGAGTATTCTTAATTAAAATTAATTAATTTTTTTTTTTCAATTTTTAATTCTTTAGATAAATCATTTATTTCATTATTTGAAAATATATATTTATTTGTTAATTCAATATTATTCAAATTAATTAAATTTAATTTGACTTTTTTTTATTTTGTTTAATCTAAATTTGAATTTGAATAAGTAAATTAAATTATATTATTTATGGCATTTCTTACTGTTCCATCATAACATATCATAACATCTTCCATACTTTTTATTAATTTTCTTTACATATATCCTGTATTAGAAGTATCAACAATATGTAAACCATTTGCAATACCAAAATGCATTGTAGATGGAATTGTTAAATCATATACTTTATTAAATACATTAAAATTATTATTATCAATTTTAATAATATCAATAATTGGATCAAGAATAACATTATTAATAATTTTATAATCATTATTTATTATTAAAGTATATAAATTATTTTCAATATCATATTCAATATTTGCAAAGAGATTAATTTTATTTAATAACATATTAATACAATAAATATCAATTTCATTAAATGATTTAAATTAATTATATTAAAATATTGAATTGATATATTTTTATATTATAATATTTGATTTAGTTAAATATGTCAAATGAATATTTAATGAAATTAAATCTTTTGGAAATGGAGGTAATGAAGTTGAAACTGGAACATATTATCCTATATTAATTTTTTAAGGTTCTTTTCTTTCAAATTCATTTTTATTTTCATTCCATACTAATAATGAATGTGAATCAGTAACAGTAACTATTCTTCCTGATTTTGTTCTTATTTTATACATTATTTTAGATGGATTATGTCTTGTTATTGCAGTTATTTAACCTAAAATCATTTCTCCTTTCAGATTAATAGTTGGAATATATACATTTTTAAATAATTTTAAAAATTCTCTATATTCATTATTATCATCATTAATATATACTTTAAATTTATTATTATCAATTAAATTATCAATCCATACTCCTATTGAAATATATATTAATTCATTTTTTTCAATTATTATTATTTAAGTATCTCCAGATACAGATTTAATTGCAGTATCAATTAAACCTTCTCTTGCAGTCATATGATGAAAAAAAAATTCAGTTGGATTTAATCCTTCTCTATATGAATTTGTAATAAAACCTCTTGCATCAGGAGTATCATCATTATAATGAAAATGAGGTAATGTTCTTCCATTAACTTTTTTTTCAATTCTTTTAAATTTTAAAAGATCTTATCCTAATCCTCCAATAATTTATCCTAAATTTAATTTTGCACCTTTAGAACCAGAATCAATCATAATTCTAAAATTATTTAACTAACTTGTTCCTTCAATTATTTTACCTCCTATATTTGCTTTTGGTAATTCTAACATAGATTAAATAGTTTTTTCAAATGATATTGGATCATTTAAATCTGGATTATTTTCTAATTCAGTAATCATATTTGAAACTTTTAATTTAATTTCTTCCATATAAGTTTTAACATTGATATAAATTTCTTTGGAAATTAAAGTATCTCCATATCCAACAGTCATACCTTCAATCATTAACCAATTTAATATTAATTTTTAAACATTATCAATAAATAATTTTGTTTCTTCTGATCCATATTTATCAAATATATAAGATATTAATATATTATTTAAACCTGATTTCATAATAGAACCATTTATTAATTTTCCATTTTTTATATTAATTCCATCATTAATAATAGTATTTTTAAATAATAACATTGAAAATAATTCTCTTGCATTTCCATCTTTTTTAATTCTATATTTATTATTAATATTTAAATATGAAGAAATATTCATTATATCATTCCAACTAATCATTTTATTTTCTAAAGTTAATTTATATACTCCCAATATTGAATCTTAAACTAATCCAATTAATGGTTTACTATATCTTGGTGTAATAATTTATAACTTTGCATCAGCTATTTCTTTTATTTCATATGATGTTATTAAAGATTATGGTATAAATATATTCATTTCATCCCCATCAAAATCTGCATTATATGGTTTAGTTATTGAAGAATTTATTCTAAATGTATTATATTTTGGATCATTAATAACTCTAATAGTATGACACATCATTGACATTTTATGTAAAGATGGTTATCTATTTAATAATACATTATCTCCATCAATTAAATGTCTTTCAACAATATCTCCATATTTTAATACTATATTTTTTCCATATCTTAAATCAATTTATTATTTTTTATCATTAAAAGTTGTAATGACATAATTTGCACCTGGATATGTATTTTTTCCATTTAATACAATTTTTGTTAATTTATCTATATTAAATGAAGTAACTATTTCTGGAAATGTTAAAATCATTGCTATTTTAATTGGAACTCCTACTTCATTTAATCCTATAAATGGATCTGATGTTATAACTGTTCTAGCACTAAAATCTACTCTTTTTCCTAATAAATTAGATCTTATTCTTCCATTTTTTCCATGTAATCTTGATGCAATAGAAATAACTTGTTTACCATTTTTATCTTCTGATTTAGGCATACGATCTGTATCACAAAAAGTTGCTATGTGATATTATAATGATTCATATTTATCATTTTTATATTTTGCTAAATTATTTCCTTATTCTTTTAAAATAGATTTTTTTAAATTTTTATTTGCTTTTATTATATTTGCTAATCTTGTTGTCAATGAACTATCTTTTATATCTCCTCCTAAATAATCTGCTTTAACTGATGGTCTAATTGTAATAGGTGGAAAAGGAAATATTTTAATAATAAGATCTTCTGGTCTACTTTTATTAGGATTAAATCCAAGAAATCTATATTAATCATCTGTAATATTTTAAAAAATTGCATAACATCTTTCTGCATTTAAAATTTCTCTTATTATTTTTTTATTTTTTTCATTTTTTTCATTTGTTTGATCTAATATTATTTCTGCATTATAATATAATACACCAAATCTATTTTCTTTTTTAATTTTAGGAACTTATTTATTACAATTTTTACAATAATTAATATTTTTAACTAATTTTTTAATTTCTATAAATCTTGCTTTTGATTTCTTTTATAATATAAATGTTGTTATATTTTTGTCAAAAAAATCTAAATTTAATAAAGGATTTGAACAATGAATACATATACATTATAATAATGATTTAACATGTTTGAAAAAACAATAATTAAATACTTTTTCTGCTAACTCTATATGACCAAAATGACCAGGACATCTTGTATCATTCAAATTACATGTTGCACATAATATATTATGATTTGTTGTCCCTAATCTTGGATCTATTAATCCACCTCTTTTAGGTTCATTATTTTCATATGATTCAGGAACATCTATACCTTCATTATCACCAGTAACTGAATATGCTTTAACTTCATTATTTCTAAAAATTTTAAATTCAATTCTGTCAATTTTAGTAATTTCATAATTCATTTTAAATAATTTGATTTATTTTAATAATTTATTGTTATTTTTTTTAAAATTGTATTTTATATTATATAATTTATTATATAATATACATTTACATATATTAATTATTAAATATGAATATTCAATTTTTTTTTCTAATTATTATCATTATATTTAAACATTATTTATATTACATTATTTAATAGATATTAAATATTAAATAATAAATAATAAATTAAAAAATGATAGATAATAATTAAAGAGATCTATTTATGGATATTAAATTTACAAATGATTAAGCAAAAATGCCTTCAAAAGGATCAATTGGTGCAGCAGGTTTGGATTTATATTCTTGTCAAAATGGAATTATATTACCTTAATAAAGATAATTAATTAATATTGGTATTTAATTATAAATTCCAGATGGTTATTATGGTAGAATTGCACCTAGAAGTGGTTTAGCATTAAAAAATGGTATAGATGTAATGGCAGGTGTTATTGATTAAGATTATAGAGGAGATATAAAAGTTATATTATATAATAGTGATAATTTAAAAAATTTTGAATATAAAATTGGTGATAAAATAGCATAAATAATTATTGAAAAATATTATAATCCATTCATTATTATTAATAATTAATTAAATTCATCTGAAAGAAATGATGGTGGATTTGGATCAACTGATAATAATTTATTATAAAATTGATAATTATATAATTTATTATATAATTGATAATTATATAATTTAAATTCATTTTTTTATAAATAATTTATTTAATATTTTTTTTGTTTTTATATTAATTGCATCTAATATATTATTAATAGATGTAATTAATAATATTTTATACTAATCATATTCATTATTATTTTTTAAATCATTATTATTATTTTTTAAATCATCATTATTATTTTTTAAATCATTATTATTTTGTTTATTATATTGAATTTGTTCATCATCATATTTTTGTAATTCAATTAATAAATTAATTATTATTTTAATATTATCTTTATTCCATACTGAACATAATTTATTAAATATTAATTTTTTAATTATATTAATATCATTATTCTCATTATTATCATCATTATTATCATTTATTAAATCTATATTATTATAATTTATTACATTCATATTATTATTTATTGTCATTTCAATTTTTTGTATATAATTATTTAGACATATACATGTAGTTGTATCATTAATATATGTTTTTTTTAATTTATATAATCCATCTAATGCTTTTTTAAATATTAAATTCAATTTTTTTGTTTCTAAATTTTGATTGACATTACATATATAAATTATTGATTGATTTAATAATTTAATATCATCTTTTTTATCTCCATAAATTGTTCTAATTGAACTTTGAAATATATTTTTATCACTCATATCTATTTTATTATTATATATTGATATTTTAGTTCCAATTGGTTTATAACTATTTAGTGCTAATATAATTAATACACTAATTGGATCTAAATATTCATTTTTATTTATATTATTAAAATTATTATTTATTTTTATATTTTCTAACAAATTTGAACTTATTTTTGTAAATAAATTAATACTTGAATCCATTAATATTTTTAAATTTAGTTCAATGTAATCTTTTTTCAAAATAGATGATAATTCCATTTTAATATTTTTTAAATTATATAACTATAATATGAAATAATAAAAAACAATTAAATAAAAAATAATTAAATAATTAAATTATAAAAAAATTTTTATAATTTAATTTAATAATATATATTATATATAAATATATAAATAATTTAATCAATCAATTAATCTATTAATCAATCAATTTTTTTTTCCTTTATTTTTTGTTTAAACAACTTCTTCTTCTTCAGATTCTGATTCTTCTTCGGATTCTTCAGAATCATTTTTTTTAAAAGATATTTATTCAATTTTTTTTTCAATTTATTATTATTATTATTCTTCGTCATCTTCAGATTCATCACTATTTTTTCTTAATGCTTTAATTAATGGAGTATATTTTTTTGGATAAATATCAATCATATTAACATATAAAATAATACCATAATTTTTAGTTTTACCAGTTGCAACTTTATTGATATAAATTTTTTAAAATTCAAATACAACAACTATATTTGTTCTATATTTAATCATTTTTTATAAATCACTAAATTTTAAATTTTATTATTCTTCTTTTACTTTTTTTTCTTTTTTTAAACCATTTGAAGTATTATCAATTTTTGTATTATTTAAAAATATTTTGGTTTTAATATCAAAATCATCTTAATCAAAATTAGCTTTTAATCTTAATCTAATTGTATTTACAATAGGATATATTTTAGTATTATTATTTTTTTTCATTTTTTCTTCAGAATCTTCCTTATCAACAGATTTATAAATAGGAACATAACTAAATTTATCTTATTAATCTCCAAATAATTTTTATTTAATTTCTTTAGAAGATAAATGTTCATCAATTTATTTAATCATTTTTGTTAATAATAATGTTTTTTCTTTAAATAATTTAACATCTTCAATTAAATCTTTATCATTTTCATTATTACCAAGGAATTCTTTTTCATTTAAAAAATCTAATGGTATTTTAATATGTCCTAATTCTCTATTTGAATTAATTTTATATTTTAATGATGGTAATCCACCTCCAAGTAATGGGAATTTAGAAGTTTATATTTATAAATTTAAAGCATCTCCATTTTAATGAATATATTTGATATCAGAATATTATTATTATACTGGTTTTCCATTAGTTGACTTTAAATCTTAAACTTTGGTAAATCTTATATTTTCAATATTGAATTCTTTAACTAATAAAACTGGGTTATATGATTCCATTTGATTGAATAAATGATTTTAAATTTAGATTTTAGATTAATTTTTTTTAAAATTTATTTTTTTTAAATAAATGTATTATAATTATTATATATTTAATAGTATTTCTTATATGTTTAAGTAATTTTAATTTCAATTTTTTTTTTTTTTTTAAT
>Ga0214919_10005255_pt1 | contig 18475 bp, 19 predicted proteins | sample LL1503_MetaG_FD_177994 | JGI IMG/M metagenome (GOLD analysis project Ga0214919, IMG submission 177994) | Freshwater microbial communities from Lake Lanier, Atlanta, Georgia, United States - LL-1503 | ecosystem: Environmental > Aquatic > Freshwater > Lake | place: USA: Georgia | collected...
GACCACAAGCGCAGGCCAGCATTCGGTTGGATTGCCAGGAAGAAGGCGGTCAGTGTGCACTTACCTTGGCCGACAACGGCGTCGGCTTTAACCCGGCCTACCAGGCCCGCTTGTTCCAGCCCTTTTCACGCCTGCACAGTGGCGCGGCTTTTGAAGGCCTGGGCCTGGGTTTGGCCATCGCCCGCAAAATTATCGAACGCCACGGCGGCCACATCGAGGCCAGCGGCCTGCCCGGCGGCGGCTGCCGGGTGAGGGTCAGGTTGCCGCTGGCCTGAGCCGCCGAGTCTGCTCAGCCCGGCAGCGGCAAAGCCGCGCCAAACTTGCTGCGTTTGACGCTGAAAAACGCCTTGACGTTGCGCACATTGGCATCGACCGTGAACAGGCGCTGGGTGAGTGCCAGGTAGGCGGGCATGTTGGCGGTGTGCACCACCAGGCAAAAGTCCGGCCCGGGCGAGACGCGGTAGCACTGTTGCACCGGGCCCTCGGGCGCCACCTTGGCCTCAAAGGCTTCCAGCGCGGCCTGGTCTTGCCGGTCCAGCGTCACCTCCACCACGGCGCACAGGCCGTGGCCGGCCAGGCTGGCCAGTTTGTCCACGCTGAGCACGGCCACCTGGCGTTCGATCCAGCCGGCCTCGCGCAGGCGCTTGACCCGGCGCAGGCAGGTGGGGGGCGACACATGAACCAGCTCGGCCAGCGCCAGGTTACTCAGTGAGGCATCTTGCTGCAGCTGCGCCAGCAGGGCCAGGTCGATGGTATCGAGTGATATTTGTTCCATATAAATCTATAAAAAGAAATAAAACATTATTTTAATACTGATGTGAAATTATTGTCGTAATTTATCAATAAAAAAATGTTTAATTTCTTATTGACCCCGCTACCATTCACCCAGTTTAAAAAGGGGAATAGCTGATGTGTGGCATTGTTGGTGCGGTTTCTACTCGCAATATCGTTCCCGTGTTGGTGCAGGGCCTGCAGCGGCTGGAGTACCGGGGCTACGACTCTTGCGGCGTGGCGGTGCACACCGGCGGCCTGCAGCGCGCGCGCAGCACCGAGCGGGTGGCCGAGCTGCTGGCGCAGGTGGCGCAAAGCCATCTTGAAGGCGCCACCGGCATCGCCCACACCCGCTGGGCCACCCACGGCGCACCGGTGGTGCACAACGCCCACCCGCACTTCAGCCACGGCCCCGGGCCAGATGCCGCCAGCCGCCCCGGCCGCGTGGCGCTGGTGCACAACGGCATCATTGAAAACCATGATGAACTGCGCGCCAGCCTGCAGGCACGCGGCTATGTGTTCCAAAGCCAGACCGACACCGAAGTCATCGCCCATCTGGTGGACAGCCTCTACGACGGCGACTTGTTTGACGCGGTCAAGACCGCCATCCCCCAGTTGCAGGGGGCTTATGCCATCGCCGTGTTTTGCAAGGACGAGCCACACCGACTGATCGGCGCGCGCGCCGGCTCACCGCTGATTCTGGGCGTGGGGCAGGGCGGTGCAGAGCATTTTTTGGCCAGTGATGCCATGGCCCTGGCCGGCGTGACTGACCAGATCGTCTACCTGGAAGAGGGTGATGTGGTCGATCTGCAACTGGGCAAGTACTGGCTGGTGGACAAGGCCCACAAGCCGCTCACGCCGGCGCAGCGCCCGGTTAAAACCGTGCTGGCGCACAGCGGCGCGGCTGAGCTGGGCCCCTACCGGCACTACATGCAAAAAGAAATCTTTGAGCAGCCGCGCGCCATTGCCGACACGCTGGAGGGCGTGGAGGGCATCGCGCCTGAACTGTTTGATGGAAGCCAGGCCAGCGCGGCGCGCGTGTTCAAGGGCATTGATTCGGTGCTGATCCTGGCCTGCGGCACCAGCTACTACAGCGGCTGCACCGCCAAGTACTGGCTGGAGGGCATTGCCAAAATACCGACCCAGGTGGAGGTGGCGAGCGAATACCGCTACCGCGACTCGGTGCCCAACCCCCGCACGCTGGTGGTCACCATCACCCAATCAGGCGAAACCGCCGACACCCTGGCCGCGCTGCGCCACGCGCAAAGCCTGGGCATGACCCACACCCTGACCATCTGCAACGTGGCCACCAGCGCCATGGTGCGCGAATGCGAGCTGGCCTACATCACCCGCGCCGGGGTGGAGATTGGGGTGGCCAGCACCAAGGCCTTTACCGCCCAGCTGGCCGGCCTGTTTTTGCTGACCCTGGCGCTGGCCCAGGCGCGCGGCCAATTGAGCGCGGCCGAAGAGGCGCGCCACCTCAAGGCCATGCGCCACCTGCCGGCTGCGCTGCAGGCCGTGCTGGCGCTGGAGCCCCAGCTGATGGCTTGGGCTGAAGACTTCGCCACCAAGGACAACGCCTTGTTTTTGGGCCGCGGCCTGCACTACCCGATTGCCATGGAAGGTGCCCTCAAGCTCAAGGAAATCAGCTACATCCACGCCGAGGCCTACCCGGCTGGCGAGCTCAAGCACGGCCCGCTGGCCCTGGTGACCGCCGCCATGCCGGTGGTGACGGTGGCGCCTAACGACGCCCTGCTGGAAAAACTCAAAAGCAATATGCACGAGGTGCGCGCCCGCGGCGGCGTGCTGTACGTGCTGGCCGACGCCGACACTCGGCTCGAAAGCAGCGCGGGCCTGCACGTGATCCGCATGCCCGAGCACTACGGCGAGCTCTCACCCCTGCTCCACGTGGTGCCCCTGCAGCTGCTGGCCTACCACACCGCTTGTGCGCGAGGCACCGATGTGGACAAGCCGAGGAACCTGGCCAAGAGTGTGACGGTGGAGTAAATTTCTTTTGACCTTTTTCGGAAGGAAGTCAGAAAATTCTTTATTTCTTTGTGTTCGGATCAGAATCGAAACGAAGACGTTATCCAAGCCCTATCTTGATCCCGACCATCAAACGCTTATAGACAACATTTTGGGGCTGAAAGAGAGTGGTCTGAATTGCCGTCAGATTGCTGACACGCTCAACACTGCTGGTGTGTTGTCATGGACGGGGAAAAAGTTCTATTCTGAACTAGTGTTTGGGGTGATCAGAAAAGCAAGACTGAAAAAGAACCGACTTTTTCATAAAGTTGTTGTTGTGAGTACAACGCTGAAAAAACCGCTTTACGCATAAAACCGAATTCTTGTAAAAACAGTTTTCGGCTCAGCATTCTCTAGACTTACACCAGAACATCAGAGGCACTCGCTTCAGCCCCTCCCAATGCACGATAAACAGATGCTTTGGACAAACTGTAGTGTTCCATCAAGTCTTTGATCAGAAGCCCTTCTGTGCGCTTCTGACGCAACTCTTGTACTTGAGTTTCGGTGAGTGCTTTTTTACGACCAAACTTCACGCCGTTTCTCTTTGCAAGCGAGATGCCATCAAGTTGACGGTCTTTGCGTAGGTCATTTTCAAATTCGGCAATGCTACCGAGTAGATGCACCAAGAGACGCCCTGAGGGAGTAGAAGTGTCAATCTGCTGGTCAATCACATGCAATTTGACTTGCTTCTTCTCAAGTGTGTTCAGGATGTTGAGCAAGTCTCTAGTGGACCTTGCAAGACGATCTAACTTCGTGACAACAAGCGTGTCGCCGTCCCGAACGTAATCAAGACAAAGAGCAAGTTGCTCCCGCTTGTCGGTAGAGCGACCTGATTGTTTTTCTTTGAAAACTCTATCGCAGTGCTTTAACTTCTCAAGTTGAACATCCAAGGATTGTCCGTAAGACGAAACCCTGGCATAGGAAATAAGTGCCATAACAGTATCCTTTTCTCATAAAGTTCTTAACCTTGTAAGACTATATTATGAGACATAAAAAGACACACGTCAAGTGCTATTTTTCACATGTCTTTTTTCTTTGTCAAATAGTAAACGAATAGAGACAGAAAGATGGCAATTTACAACGAAGGGAACATTTATCAAGAAGGAATAAAGAGATTCCAAGGTGGGTAGTTCAACTAAATCACCAGAGAGCAAGAGTTGCTCGCCGCTTAGTCGCTTCTGACATGCAAAGAATGCCGCCTTTCCCGGGTGGCTTTTTTTATGGTGAAGTTGAAAATATTTTCAAGAATGTACACAAAACGAACACTTGCATGTCTAAATACATGAGAACTTCAGAAAACAGACATGAACACAATCTCACCACTAAAAAGACGAGCCCAAAGGGGAATAATTGAATTTATACAGAGCAAAGATTGCCAATGGCTCGCATGTACTTTCCGTGTCAATCCAGCAGACAGATTTCATCATAAAAATTCAGACACAAAAAAACACACACTTCAAACCATCAAATGGACTGTCGGATTTATCAAAAATGAGTTCAATCGGGGGAAGAACCTTTTCTTCCTGCCATTTTGGGGTGGTGAACTTGACTCCGGTGTAGCAATACATGTTCATGCATTTCTTGAAAAACCAACTCAGTTCCCAGAGGACTTTATCAGTAAGACAGAGGACAGAATGAATGCACTTGCACAGAAGGCATTTCATTCGTCAGCAAAAACCGACCTAGATTTCAGGGAAATTTCAAACTCAGACTTTGAACTCCAAGCATTTGGAAACTACTGTATGCGCTGGGAAGGCAAACAATTCGGTTCTGGAACCGATAAACTGATTACAGAGTTAGCGTACCTGCAACACTGAGATTGTGACGCACTGTGGTGCGATTGGACTCTCTCTTTGGTACACGACTTCAAGTCAGTTTTTTTATGGTGCATTGCGACACATCTATGAGTGTTGGCTACTGCAACCTGTCCACAGCAGAAAAAAACAATAGCGAAGACACCCAAAATGACTTAAAGAGGTCAACTGTCCAAAAACCTAGTCCCACCAAGTCAATTTCTATAAAATAGTACTTTTTAAATCCATCAAAAACAGGTTTTTGTCTGTTTTTCTTACTTTAAATTTAGACAACATCAGCCAATCTGCTTCCCCTGTAAATCTCCAATCTTATAAATAAATACAGATTCCCACAACGGTGCGTCTGTACAACAAGGACTAACAGGAGAAATAGACATGGCACAAAAGAAGAAAAAAACAATCGTCCTCTGGGAACATTCGGCGCATTGTTCCCAAACGAAAACAAACGCCATCCACTTGCACCCCATCTACTTGGACAAGTTGAGATTGATAGTAATTTATTTGAACAACTAGTAGAACTCTACGACAGCGGCAAAGCACTACGTCTTCAAGTCGCAGGTTGGAGGAAAGCGTCAGATACAACGGGACTACCGTTTTTGACTTTAAAAATGACGATGCCATTCCAACCCAAACGTCAGAACCGATTTGACGATGATGATGAAAACAGCGATCCCAATGATGTTTTTGATGATTTTGAGTAATGTGTTTTTTCGTGAGATTTCAGCAGAAATTCATCTCTAAATACATGAGTCACAGTTTTCATTCAAGGAGTAACATTAATGGCAAGAAAAAAAACCAATCAAATCCCAACACTCTCTCATGCGCTGAACGTGAGAGTTCCCAGTCTGCTGGAGTCAGAAATCCGAAGCGTGTGCAAAAGACATGACTTGAGTCTGAGTCATTTTGGACGCAGAGCATTCCAGCAGTACTTGGCAACTATCAAAGACAAGTCATCACTTTTTGAGGGAGTGTCGCAATGAGTCAACTATCACCATCAGAAGTCGAAAAATTGCGTAAAGCGGCACTTCACTCTGTTACGCTATCTTCGGAACTGAAGACTTCAGCCGTGGACTCAAAACTCAGGGAGCTGACTGCTGAAATCAAGAAAGTGCTTGCAAAGAAGGGGACGATAGAAATATTTGTCACGACAACAGGCGCTATCTGAGCATCTGTGCCAAAATAGATACCCCTTGCTTTATGAGCATGGGTCTTTTTGATGCACTAGCGGGCATTCATCCCGGCACTGAGGACATGGACATCAGTTGGCGGGACTTGGAGAGGCACTAGAGCAGGTTGACAGCGACAATGTCGGCGGATAGGTTGGCTCGATGTATGTTTATTTGTCGATGTAGAAGATGCTCCGATAGAAATTTCAACTCACAGTAAACTAAAAGCGAAAAAATGAAATTATTTGCTACTGCATTGATTGGGGTTGTAATTTCAACATCTGCAGTTTCCGGTATGCTTCAAGGTAGTCCTGGTAATGATATCGCACGGAGCAATTTGCCCCCATGTCCACCATTTGGTTATTTTCATAATTGCTTTGGTACATATATCGATTCTAATGAAGGCAGACAATATGTTGGTGAATGGAAGGATGGCAAGTGGAACGGGCAAGGGAACTTAAGTTTCTCCAACGGCGACAATTATGTTGGTGGGTTCAAGGACAACAAGCGCAACGGGCAAGGTAGGTTGTACTTTGGCAATGGCAATAAATATTCTGGTGAGTGGAAGGACGACAAGCGCAACGGGCAAGGTACTTTATACAATGCAAATGGTTCAATCACCAGTCAAGGTACTTGGGTTGATGGTAGTTTTGATCGCTCAGCGCCTGTACAACAAGCAACAGTACCAGTTTGTCAGGGTAGTGATTCATCTCGATGGAGTTATTGCTTTGGTACTTACACCCATGCTGATGGCACTAAATACGTTGGTGAGTACAAGGATGGCAAGCGCAACGGGCAATTTGATGTCACCTATGCTAATGGCAATAAATATGTTGGTGAGTACAAGGATGACAAGTTCAACGGGCAAGGTACTTACACCTCTGCTGGTGGCAATAAATTTGTTGGTGACTGGAAGGACGGCAACCAGAACGGGCAAGGTACTAACAGCTATGTCGGCGGCACTAAATATGATGGCGAGTTGAAGGATGGCAAGTGGAACGGGCAAGGCACTATCAACTTTGCTAGCGGTGAAAAATATGTTGGTGAGTTCAAGGATAACAAGTTCAACGGGCAAGGTACATTCACTTCCCCCAATGGCACTAAATATGTTGGTGAGTGGAAGGATGGCAAACAGAACGGGCAAGCTACTTGCACCTATGCCAATGGTAATAAATATGTAGGAGAGTGGAAGGATGGCAAGGAAAACGGGCAAGGTACTTACACCTTTACCAATGGCGATATATATGTTGGCGGGTTCAAGAATGAAGAGTTACACGGGCAAGGTACTTTCACCTTTGCCAACGGCGCTAAATTTGTTGGTGAGTTCAAAGATGGCAAGCGCAACGGGCAAGGTACTGAAACCTTTGCTAACGGCAGTAAATATTTTGGTGAGTACAAGGATGACAGGCAAAACGGGCAAGGTACTGTCGCCTTTGCCGATGGCGAAAAATATTTTGGTGAGTTCAAGGATGGCAAGCAGAATGGACAAGGTACTTTATACACTTCAAATGGGTCAATCGCCAGTCAAGGTATCTGGGCTGATGGCAAATTGGTTCGGTCTGAACCAGTGCAACAAGCAACAGTACCAGTTTGTCAGGGTAGTGATGCATCTCGGTGGAGTTATTGCTTTGGTACTTACACCTATGCTGATGGCACTAAATATGTTGGAGAGTGGAAGGATGGCAAGAAGAATGGGCAAGGTACTATTACCTTAGCCAGTGGCGACAAATATGTTGGCGGGTTTAAGGATGAAAAGTCACACGGACAAGGTACTTACACCTTTGCTGGTGGCGCTATATATGTTGGTGAGTTCGAGGATGACAAACGCAAGCGAGGTGCTTTGACCCTTCCTAGTGGCGATAAATATGTTGGAGAGTTCAAAGATCACAAGCTTTACGGGCAAGGTACTTTCAGCTATGCAGATGGCACTCAATATGTTGGACAGTGGAAGGAAGGCAAGAAGAATGGGCAAGGTACTTTCTACAATGCAAATGGTTCAATCATCGATCAAGGCATATATGCTGACAACAAACTTGTTCGCTCGGCACCTGTACAACAAGCAACAGTACCAAATCAAGAAGTAGAAAGATTAAAAGCAGAATCGTCAGAAGCAAAAAGAAAGCAAGCTGAAGCAGAAGAGGGCGTACGTGTTGCTCAACAGCAAGCCTCACAAGCCAGAGAAAACGAAAGACTAAAAGCAGAAGCGGATGAGGCAAGAAGAAAGCAAGTAGCACTTGCTAACACTCAGCGCATTGAGAATGAAAGACTTCGTGCAGAAGCTGAAGAAGCAAAGAGAAAACAATCTGAAGCAGAAGAAAGCATACGTGTTGCTCAACAGCTAGCCTCACAAGCCAGAGAAAATGAAAGATTAAAAGCAGAAGCGGCAGAAGCAAAGAGAAAACAAGCTGAAGCAGAAGAGGGCGTACGTGTTGCTCAACAGCAAGCCTCACAAGCCAGAGAAAACGAAAGACTAAAAGCAGAAGCGGATGAGGCAAGAAGAAAGCAAGTAGCACTTGCTAACACTCAACGAATTGAAAATGAAAGATTAAAAGCAGAAGCTGAAGAAGCAAAGAGAAAGCAAGCTGAAGCAGAGGAGAGCATACGGGTTGCTCAACAGCTAGCATTACAAACTAAAGAAAACGAAAGACTTCGTGCAGAAGCGGCAGAAGCAAAGAGAAAACAAGCTGAAGCAGAAGAGGGCGTACGTGTTGCTCAACAGCTAGCATCACAAACAAAACAACCTTCGCCAGTTACTGCTCAGTCAGCTAACCCTATTAGCAGGCGTGTAGCCCTTGTTGTTGGGAATAAAAACTACAAAGTTCGCCCACTTCAGAATTCACTCAATGATGCAGACGATATGTCGGCTTCACTTCGCACAAGCGGGTTTGACGTGATTGACATCAGAGACGCAACACTTCCACAGATGCGTACTGCTGTACGCCAGTTCGGTGACAAACTCCTCACCCACGATGTTGGCTTAGTTTATTACTCTGGTCATGGCGTTGAGGTCAAAGGGCGTAACTACTTCATTCCTGTGAACGCAGACATTCAGCGAGAAGATGAGATTGCCGACCAAGGACTAGATGTGTCGTTGATACTGGAGAAGATGAGTACAGCTGGCAAAGGCGTAAACATCTTGATTGTTGATGCTTGTCGTGATGATCCGTTTGGTCGCAGTTTTCGCTCAACATCAAGAGGGCTTGCTCAGATGGATGCGCCAAGAGGAACAATCATTGCTTACGCAACATCACCGGGCAAAGTGGCTTCTGATGGCGATCCAAGTGAGCGCAATAGCCCTTATACAAAGAATCTTGTAAAGGCAATGCAGGCGCCCAACAAACCGATTGAACAAGTGTTTAAAGAAGTGCGCCGTGCGGTGCAAGATGAAACCAAGAACACGCAAACGCCTTGGGAAAACACGAGTTTGAGTGGCGACTTTTTCTTTAATGTGCACCGTTGAAATTCTTGAACCTGCTCACTTCACATTTGCAAACATACCATTTGCCTTAGAAACTACTTCGCAGTTTGCTATTTGCACTTGACGTTGATTGCTGTTTACGTCAACTACTTCTTTGACTAACTGATCTTGATAGACGGGCTCCAAGATCGGATCATCTCTGCAAATAGTTTCTCTTGTCTTTGTGAGGGTTCCAACTTTATCTTTTGATTCTTTGATTTCTGTTTTGCAAGTATTTTTGTTGCCGACTGTTTTGTCGCCAATATAGACAGGGCGCAGAACCTGCTGACTCACAAGTTGTTGTGGATACATTCGCAACGCTTCAGAACCACAATATGCGGATATTGCTCGTTCCTGTGGTGTTGCGCATCCAGCAAGAAACAACAGCAGAAGTGTGGTGTTGATGTATTTCATTTTCTGTGTCTCAGCATTAAAGGCAATAACAATCACTTTGCTGGGAAGAGATAATTGAAAAGAATTCTCTAAAAACCCGTATTGTAAGTGTCATGTTCTCAATCTTCTCAAAATTGCATTGCCGAAAATTTGGTTTAGCTTTAACTTTTAATTTATTTTGGAGAGTGTCTCGAACTACACTTGCGATTATTTGACGGGCGTAGCGTCCTGAACTGATACAAACAATCCTACACAGTCAAATCATTTAAAAGGCTTGATATCTGAAATGCTAGTTAATTTCCCATTAATTTGAATTTTATCGTTCTGGCTTCCATCACATATGGTTGGCGTGAAAAATCTAAACTCCATTTTTCCGTCAGCAGGAATCCCTAGTACGCTCATAATTCCCCAATTTTTACCATCTCTAATGATTAACAATTCAAAAATTCCAATCTTCTCAAATTGCAGCCCTTCAACTGGCAAACAGGTTTCAGCCTTGACTGATGCCGAAAAAAATAAAGCAATAAAAGCTATCCCTAAACTGAATCTCATATTTCACCTCTTTAAAAAAACAAAATCAGCAAGTAAAGAAGTGTTTTCCCAGGGGATTTGAAGCCCTTTAGTTTCCATGGACACCTCTCTTCGAACCTCTTTAAAAACTTGCTCTATGGGCATGTTAGGCGACAAAATTGCTTTTAAGAGATGCTTGGTATAAGGACTATTCCTCCCGCCACCATCAGCCGCAATCTTGCCTGGGCTTGTTGAAAACGCAATCAAAGTCCCCGCTGGTGAGTCCATTCTGGTAAGCCCGGAACCTGTGCTTCTAAAATTGCTCCCAAACGGATTATTTCGACAAGCGTCAAGTATGACAATTGCCGTTTTTTTTGAAGTCTCAATTTTTTCAAGAATTGCTCCCACATCTAACGACTGGTCAGGTATTTCATCTTCTCGTTTAATTTCATGCCCAACAGGTATAAGGTAGTTTCGTCCTCTAACTTCAACCCCGTGACCAGCAAAGAAAACAAGCCCAGTATCGTTATTTTTAAGGTCATCACCAAACTCCCGAAGTGCCGACCGCATAGTTGCAATATTTGCATTACGTAAGTTTTTAACTGAAAAGCCCATCGTAGAAATTAAGCGAGAAAAATCATCCGCATCATTTACTGGATTTGAAAGTGGTTGATCTTTATATGCGCTATTCCCAATTACGAGCGCAACTCTTTTTTCCGTTACTGCGTTAACTAAAGAGTTTGGAGTTCGATAAACCGATGTCTTAGACGAGTAGTTTCGTCCAAATTCATCAGTCACCACTAATTCAAACTCATTTAAACCCTCTTTTAAAGCCCTCATAATGACAAAGGATCCACGAGAATCAGGAGCTACTTCTAATGTAGTTCCATTGATGCGTATATCTGCCACCTTAGGTGTGCCTGAAATTCTCCCTATTAAGTCAACTCGTCCTAGCAAGTTCGGACTTCCATTTGTCAATCTCACTTCAAGTGGCGCAGGTATAGTTAGTGGTTGAAATCGACTAGGCTCACTAATTTGTGCTTGACTCCCGCCCCCGCAAACTGTAGTCGCAATACATCTTCCTGTTGAGCAGTCTGTAACTGCACGACATTCTTGCGAAAACAGATTTCCCAGGCACACGAAATATGCCGCAAGTACCATAAAACAGATACGAAGCATATTTTTCATGGGAATTTATTTTCCGACATGCATTTCAATCTCAAAGTGAAAGCCAGCAATCATTCAATAGCATCGAAATATGTTGCAAGATAGTCTTTGCCTTAGGACATCAAGGATACGCTTTCAGAACCCGTCCTAGTCGTTCCTAGAGTGCTTTCGCTGCCTATTTTGCTACCAACTCAGCAGAATCCGTGCCCTCAACCTGCAACATTCCAAATCAAAGCGCCCTTAGTGACGAGTTTTCTGCAGAACTGCCACAGTTTTGCATCGTAAAACACCTCTGACGGGTAAGGAAGAGCATTTGCGAACTTGACTAGCTTGTCAAACTGGTTGAAACAAAGTCAAGTTTCGGTTTTACGTATAAAAGCGAAATTACCATTTCCCTATTGTTGTCTTTTGTGTTTTTTTGAAATCAGCTTCAATTTGTTCATCCTTGAGCGCCATATTCACAAGTTCCATTCCATAGTTGTTTGCCGCTTCATTGATCTTTCGTCTCTTCTTGAGTACAAGTTCATTGTCTTTGTACTTGCTGTAGTCGACCTGATGATGCCAACGATTGAATTTAAAGACTGATTTCGCAACATCAGGGTAAATCTTTTCAAGATTAAGCGTTTTTTTGATCGTACCAGCGGGGTTGTAGTTCTTGTTCTTCAAGTTCTTCAGATCAGCAGAGCCCTCTGCTTCATAAAACATCTCAGAATTACCGCCCTTCATTGTTTGAGTACCAACCTTGCCCTGTAAGAATGAATTGAACTGAACAGTGCAATAGCCATTCTCGAGAACATCGAGCGAAAGAATCGTGTCTTCGTTGTAACGTTCTCGCCACAAGAATTCATCACCGTCAAAGTGAAGAATCATCGTGTTGTCAATGAGCAAGCATGAGTAAATTCTTGTGTTCGCAACGAATGGTGGATATTTGCTCTTCTGAGCGCAGAAGAACCGGTACTGAAAGCCAGCAATCCAGATGTTGTCATACCTGTCTACAAAGTCTTCTGCCGCACAGAAAATTGCGCCATCAGCGACTTTGTAGCGGTGATTCATGTGCAGACGATAGAAGCCGTGAATGTTGTCGTCCATGACCCAGTGACGCTTGAAACCCATGCTCATTGAGTGATCGCGACACCAGTTTCTCGCACGACCTGGTCCCGTGGGATTTTTCGGATCTGTCGTGAAGGGCAACATCAGGATCTTCTTCGGATCAATGACACTTGCATATGTGTCGTATTGCTGAGGTTCAACAACAATGAAGTACGGCACGTTCATTTCTTCAAGCGACTTGCTTGTTAGCCTTGAGTTGGCACGACCAAGGCTCACGATGTAGATCGGGTAGCGCGGCGCAAGCAGTTTCGCTGGCAATGATGACACCCACTTCTTATTTCGTGCTTTTTCTGGTGTCCACTGCGGGTAATAAATGCTCTTTGTTGACATGCTGAGATGCTGTCGCACCAGATTTGCAAACGATGCGTATGCATTGGCATCATCAAAGATCACGATCAGCGAGTGGTAGATCCAGACTGAGTCCTCTTGCTCGAATTCGGGCATGCCTTTCCAGTGTTTTGCGTGAAATTCAGACAGCCCTTTCTTGCTGGGCTTCATTTTGGGATCACCGATAAATTTGCCCACATCTGCTGAGTCTTCGCTCGGAACTTTGAATTTGATTTCCTTGTCAGATGCATTGATGTCGCACTGAATCAGCTTCGCAAATCTGTCGCAGTCAGTGCGCTTCCTAAAACTGACTTTCAGCTTGAACGGATACTCAGGCTTTGACTTCTTCTCTTTGGTGTCTTTGATGACTTTCTTCTCGATCTCCGCAACACCGCTGACTGTGTCTGCCTCCATGCGATAGCGCGTGGATTCGGACACCTTAGCTTTTGGTATGCGCTTTGTCACCATACAGTTCAAGCCTTCTTCGCTGTGGTCTTCTTTGCGGCTTCGGTGTTGGACGGCGATGCACCAACAATATGTTTGCTGTAGTCGGGTTTTCTAGCCGCTTCGTAATCCTGCAAAACTTGATCGAAGTGACTCTCGAGTGCAAATCGACCTTTGCCGCTATCGAATTCGTCAATCAGACTTTGCAGTTTTTGGGTCAGCACTTTGACATCTGACAACTTGGGACCAGTTCGCTTTTCGCCTAAACGGTCGAATTTGAACAAATTCTCATGGACTTTTATCGTTGCAACAAAAATTGTGTGCGAGTCATTCTTGGCTAGCTTTTCGACTTTGAGCGTAGGTGAAACTTTGCCAGTTTGATTAGCACGCCAGTCATCGACTTCTTTTCGCGTGACATGCGGGTGTATGAAAACATTGTGTTTGCTGCCATCTTTGATTGGATGCTTCAATGCTGTATCGAATAATTTGCGGCTTGCTGGAGTCGCTTTATCTCCCTGAGACCATAGGATTTGCGATAGCGCATATAACGCTGTCAAGCTAGAGGGCAGATGCTCTATGTACTTTGCATCAACTTGCCAATGCACATATTCAAGCAGCCGACCAGCCATTGCATAAAGCAAGAAGTTTTGCCGCGTACCGTAGACGTCCTCAAGATTGTTGCTGACGTACCAGTCGATGAATTGGGGCTTGTAGACACGACCTTGCGCGTTGCCGCCAGCACCGCTCTTTGGCTTCATCAAGTTGTGCGTACGCAGACCATACGCAATCATGCACAGATGGAACAGGTGCTCTCTTGACTTTCGGTAGTGCGACTGAATGACGCTCACCAAGTCCTCAGTCAGCGCGACCTCTTCTGCGCTGGGCAGCTTAAAAGTAATCTTGTCGCTGTAGATCGTCATGCGAAATTCCTTTGCCAGCTGTATGCATCATTAAGTAGTTCAGTTTTTGACGATTTTGGCAAAGTTCTGTGAGATTTGGCAATACGGCTTTACACGTAAAAGCTAATTACTCACTTTCAAGCCTTTGACGAAGAGGCTTTGCAGTGCTTTTTGCGCTTGACACTGGTTCATCTATCAACAACTTCGAATATGTGTTCTGGACGCGTTTTGGTGTGTTCTGCACTACCTGGTGAGTTATTGGCTGACGCCTGTCTGAATTCGTTCTCTAAGCCCAGTCCAGATTCTCGGCGATTGCCAGTCCAGCCGCACCGATAAAGTCACGCTGTTCCTCTGTCAGGACAGACGTGAACTTTGTTAGTGACGGGAGCAGGTTTTCTGCATCAGCATAGTTTCTTGCTTTCATCAATGCTTCAAGTTCATCTAAGCGGGCTTCTATTTTTTCTCTGATTGCGGACATGGGTAACTCCTTTTACTGAGAAGATTCTTTACTCGTAATGGTTTTTGCAAAAGTATGCTGATGTTTTCTCATTGGATCAGCAGTTACTTGTTGAAGGCTTGTTTGGTGATCGTTTTTTGTGCACAGTTCGAACAAAAATCAATGCAAAAATGATTTTACATGTAAAATGGATTTGCTTGTAAACTCTTTAAAACTGATCTGTTGCCAAGTCCACACGAGAATTTTGTTCATGCTGTTCTGCGCTCCCCTGATGATGAGTAACTCACGCGAACGACAACAAGTTTTGCTGTCTTCAGAACTGCTTTCCGGATTGATGATGTTCAAAATGGGATGATGACAATTTTTTTGGTTGCTCAATAACCCACTGCCAAGGTGATTGACTTGTCTGAAGTACTTCATATTTACACTCGCGTTTCTACGGCTGTTCAGGCGGATGAGGGCATGTCGTTGGAATTTCAGCGCGAGCTGGGCGTTAAACGTGCAAATGAACTTGGTTTTGAGTACAAACTTTGGAATGAAGGTGGAAAGTCGTCAAACCACGAAGAACTTGATAGGCGTCCGCAGCTATCGAGTCTGTTTAACGAGATCAAAAATGGTGTCGTTAAGCATCTCTTCGTCTATGACCAGTCAAGGTTGTCGCGTAACGATACCGTTTCATCAATCTTCAGAATTGAGTGTGCAAAGCAGGGCGTAACTCTTTACAACAAAGAGGGCAAGTACGACCTCAGTGATCACAACGATCACTTCATGAAGCAAATACTTGATGCCGTAGCTCAGTTCGACAATGCCCAAAGGGCTGAAAGAACAAGGCTAGGCAAGGTCGCACGAATTCGGCAGGGTAACTGGCTTGGAGGTCCACCTCCGTATGGCTATGAGATCAAAAATCACAAACTCATCATCAATGATGAAGAGGCTCACTGGGTACGTTTTATCTATCAACAATATGCCAATCGCATTCCCTTGATCGATGTAAAGTTTGAGTTAGACGCGCAGGGTGTTCAGCCGAGACGCAAAAGTGGAACATGGACCATGGGGTCTTTGAATGCCTTGCTCAGGAACACACACTACATTGGGCACTGGAATTTCAAGGACGGAAAAAGTGGTGAAGAAATTCGTGTCGAGTGTCCAAGAATTCTCGGCGCTGATTTATGGTCGAGTGTTCAAAAGACGAAGTCTGATCACCTTAGTAAGCGAAACAGCACGAATGCTGTGAAGCATTTTTATATGCTAAAAAACGTGCTCCGCTGCGGGCACTGCGGCACGTGGCTTTCAGGTGTCATGAATCCAAAGCAACCAGGAAAAAATCACTATTACTGTCCAAAAAAAGAACGGGTTTGGGCTAAGAAAAAGATCAACCAGGAGGACAAATGGAAGCGGGGACGGGTGTGCGAAATGACACGCTCGCTCAACATCGATGCGGCTGACGAACTGATCTGGAATACCGTTCTAGATGTACTCAACAAAAGCCGCAGCTTTAGACAGCAGTCTAAGGAGTCAATTCTTGGTAAGGATCCACGTTCTGTCAAAGTTGCGGAGCAAGAGGTAAATGCCGCGAACCAGAAGATTCGTCATTTGAAAAAAATGCTGGCTAAGGTGCAGGAAGCACTGGCGCGAGTCGAGACAGATCGATTGATGGAGCGATTGAGTCCTGAGCAATACCCAGTCGTGCGCGAAAACATCAGCAAAGAAGGTTTGGGAATCGAAGTTGAGATCGAGCAATTGACTGCAAAAGTCAGTGGAATTGGTCTTCAGCGTGAATGGATCAAATGGCTAGATGAATTTCGGAGAAAAGTTGCCTCATTTAAGACCTACACACCTGTCCAGAAAAAGGAGTTCTTGGCGGGACTCCTGACTTCTGTAGACGTGTTCATGATCGACAGCCAAACGCACTGGCTAGACCTGCATTTCAATGTGCCTCTTGTAGATGATGAACTTGTTTACCGTGACTCGATCAACAAGAAGCTCGGATACGCCATCAAAGAAGGTGTTTCCAGCTACATGGTGGAGATAAATCAAAAGTCGCACGCTAAAAAAAACCGAATGGTGACAACAGCTTAATTAATAGTCAAAAGGAATCTATACCGTCACGGTGGAGTAAATCTCGCTTTTACCTTTACCGAAAATCGGTATTCGACGCGTTTTCACCCGCTTGCACGAGCAAGATTTGCACAAGCTCGTCAGACAACCAAAGCCCGGCACTGCGGAGTTTGGTGATTGCTTCACCCACCGATCGCAGCAAGCCCCGCCGTTTGGCAAGCACCAACAGACCACCTGTTCCGAAGATGGAAATGCCCAAGGTCTGCGCGCAGCGACGCGCATCCATGTCGTCAATCACGGCACGCAAAGGCGGATGCGCGAGGGCATAGCTCAACACAGCCGATTCACCGGCACCCAGTGACCACGCAGCAACCCTTGGTGAAATGTCAACCGACTCAAGCACTGGCCACGACTGTTGGCGCAATTCACGCGCGGGCGGGTCGTCCCAATCGTCTTGCACCACCTCCTGCCAGACGGCTTGCGGCACCACAATGCGCTTGAATAGCTGGGGCAGTAAATCAGCCTGCCCGCTGCGAAACAAGGTAATTAGCGGCGAGGCGTTGATGACGACCGCGTCAATCTGCATTGCGCAGTTCCTCGGCCAACTCCTCTGCAGTGAATTGAAACGGGCTTACCTTGTAGCGCGACAGTGCGTCGATGAAGCCCGAGCGGCTTAGCCCGGCAATCTCGGCGGCGCGGCCTTGGGAAAAGCGGCCAAGCTCGTACCATTTGACGGCAGCTGCTACCCGCATCTCTTGGGCAAATTCTTTTGGGGCTTGATGCAAAGCGGCTAATGCCGATTCGGGTATTTCAAGCGTGAGTTGTGTCATGGCGTACTCCTTTGAACTAGACGAAGTTTGACACAGCAACTTCAAGCATGGTCATTCCTCAGACTCCCAGCCAGCATGCGAGTGGCCTCAGAGTCGGCGGCCCATTCCTGCATGCCCTGAGCGTTGCCCAGCGCTGCCAGCCATTCCGGCAGGTTAACAAGGCCCTCACGCTTGCCCCAGTAGCCCTGACCAAAGGTGTCGCGCAAGGACTGGCGGCCCGGCTCGGGGCTGTTGTCGGCCGCAGCAGTTTCGCGCACGGCAAACACCAGGTGGCGTAGGGGCGACGCAGCAAACGGATGCAGGCCTGAAGCGGCGGCGCGGCCACGGGTAGCGGGTAGCGGGTAACACAACGACAACAGCTCGCACGCCTTCCACTGGTCCCAGCACGCTGGCAGCCAAACCTGTGGGCGGGAACATGCGGGTGCCGTTGGCCTTATCGCTTTTAAGTAGCGGTTTGATGTCTAGCATGCCAAAGCCACGTGCCAACTCTTCATACATGCCCTTGCGACGCTCGTCCCGGCTCTCGATGTCCAGCGAGCGCAGGTAGTAGCGATCCACCGGACTCAGGTCGCGCCACGCCTTATCCAACCCACGGTTTTACCCCATGGGCCCAGGTCTGTTCTTGTTCTTGACCGGCCAGAACATTTTTTTGAAAATAGGCCTTAATTTGCCTCTTTTTCTGCCGTTAAGAACTTGACGCCATCCCTGAAAGGCTTGCCCAAGCCCCAAGGTCTGGATTGACAGTGCCCAGCCCCTAACCCAGTGAGGGTCCTAAAATGCCGATCACACCGATAGACAAAATCCAGGCGCCGCGTGGCTACAGTGCCGACGATGCTGCCCAGGTGGGCCGTGTCGCCAGCATGCGGCCCGCGGCAGTGGTGGCGCAGGCGCCGGCCAACAGCAGCCAGGCGGCTTCGCCAGACGTGGTGAACCTGGTCGGGCAGTCTAAAAAAATCGAGGTCGGGGAGGGCGTGTACACCAGCCTGTCTGACCCCTTGCGCCGCGGCGCAGAAGCCAGCAGCCTCCCCGGCGACTGGGCCGTGCGCC
>Ga0214919_10005256_pt1 | contig 18474 bp, 19 predicted proteins | sample LL1503_MetaG_FD_177994 | JGI IMG/M metagenome (GOLD analysis project Ga0214919, IMG submission 177994) | Freshwater microbial communities from Lake Lanier, Atlanta, Georgia, United States - LL-1503 | ecosystem: Environmental > Aquatic > Freshwater > Lake | place: USA: Georgia | collected...
AAGTGGTGATACTTCAAAATAATCGTTGGGACAATGCCCAAGGAAATGTTAGACCAACCTTTATTAGGGGCAATACCTTGGAATATAACAATGAGAATGATTATAATTTTGCTGGAGGAAAGGAATGGAGGTGGCTTGATTTAAGAAGTTTTAGTTTACAGAGTGAAAGGGTAGAGAGGGCTGAATATTCTAAAACTGCAACTAAAATTTTTGTGAAGCCTGACATTGACCGAAGTAGTCAGCAATACATTTATTACCGAGATTTTAATGGGTTTTATCAGGTTACTACTTATGAATCAATTAATCCCTATTGGCAGGGAGATTTTGCAACCGTCCAGTTTAGATACCGAACACCCAATGGCTTGCCTTATTTAGATAAAGATTTGTATTTGACTGGACAGTTAACTGATTACAAATTAAACCAGGGTTCTAAAATGCAGTTCAACGCTGAAACAGGTATGTATGAAGGAAACCAATTTTTAAAGCAGGGATATTACAGTTACGGTTATCTGATGGTTGACAAGAATGATCCTTCTAAAAAGATTGAAATAGATGGCAATTATTGGGAAACTGAAAATACTTATACCATTTTAATTTATTATAAATCATTCACAGATCAGGCTGATCAGTTAATTGGTATCGGTAAAATAGCTACTAGAACAGATAGGCCTGGAATTAATTTTTAGTATCAAATATAGGTTGGCACAATGAAGTAGCCGATAAGTTGCTATTCAATTTAATATTTATAAAATAAATTAACTAGTCTGACTTATATTTGCAACGGCAAGTCTTATACGACCAGCTCCTGTTGAATTCCCCCAGGACCGGAAGGTAGCAAGGGTAAATGGTTGAGCGGTGCGATGTAAGTAACTTGCCATTTTTATGTCCATTATTTTTTGATCGCTAAGGTTAATTCAGTTAATTTTTTTTTGTTTTCTCGCCCTCTTTAAATTTCACCTTAGTCGCATTTTTTTTACTCCTTCTTTAGAAATAATTACAGGCTTTATTAATCCTTCTTTATCAAAATACATTCTATCAATACAAGTAACCCTAGAATTGGCATTTGTTTCGCCTAGAGGTCTGCGATGGTAGATAATATACCATTTGTCCTTAGAGGGTACTTTAATAACCGAGTGATGACCTGCACCAGTTGCTATTTCGGGATTTTGTTTTAGTATTTTATCGATTCTTTTGAATGGGCCAAAGGGAGAATCTCCCATAGCATAGGCTACACTATAATTAGGTCCAGTCCAACCACCTTCCGACCACATAAAATAGTATTTACCCTTTCTTACAAACATCATTGGACCTTCCTTGTATTGATCGGGGGTAATTTCTTTAAAAATTTTTCCATCTTCAAAGGGAATAAATCCGGTAAAATTTTCATTTAGTTGAGCTATGTTACAATGGCCCCATCCACCATAAATTAGATAATAGGCTCCATTAATATCTTTGAAAACAAATTGATCAATGGGTTGGGCTTTGTTATAAAAATCGTCAATCAAAGGTTTACCAAGATAATCTTTGAAGGGTCCTTCTGGTTGATCAGCTACAGCGATTCCAATACCTCCCTTTTGATTTCCATTTTGTATGTCATTTGCACTAAAAAAGAAATAATATTTTCCATCTTTTTCGATGATTGCAGGCGCCCACATAGCTCGGTGAGCCCATTGGATAGACGATGTATCTAAGATATTGGAATGCTTTGTCCAACTTATTAAGTCTTTTGACGAAAATGCATCAAAGTGAACTTGCTGATTGTAAGGAGCTGAAAAGGTTGGATAGATCCAAAATTTATTGTTAAAAACTGCTCCTTCTGGATCAGCGTACCAACCTGGAAAAATAGGATTTCCTGCATATTTCGCCTTTAATTTATTTTGTGCTACCGCGCAATTACATAAAAAAAGCAGTAAGTATAAAATGAGTCGTTTTATTTTCATAAATTGTTATTAGAAAAACAATCCTATGTAGGAATTATTTATAGGTCATAGATAACAAATATAGGTAATTCAGTTTATCTGTTTTGGCTGTTTGTTTTAGGTTGAAATACGATTTAAACTATTTTATCTTTTCTTAAACATTTGAATTTCTCAGAAAGTATTATTTTTACAATACTTAAAAAGAAAATAAATGGGGGTAGCGATAAAAAAAAAATATTCTTTGTTAAAAAAAATAGGGCTATTCTTTTTAATTATTTTAATAGTCTCAGCAGCTTGGCTTTGGTACGTTCTCACCGAAAAGTATGCTGATACGAGTCAAATTACACCTGCATATTCAATGACCGCTTTGGATTTGATTCATGAGTTTGAAAAAAATGATAGTCTGGCTAACAAAAAATATGCAGAGAAAATGATGGTAGTGTCTGGTGAGGTTTCGGAAGTAGAGGGAGTTGATTCAACTGTTAATATTAAGATGGCTGATTCAACTTCAGGTTCATATGTTATTTTTGCTTTTCAGCAACAAGATTTTGGGCTAGCAAAAAAAATAAAGTTAGGAGAAAAAGTTTCCATAAAAGGGTCTTGTAGCGGGGGAGCTTTTAGTAAAATACTTGAAACTGAATTCATTACTTTCAAGCGATGTGCAATCAATCATTAAAATTTATAAAAACTAAAAAATGAAAAAAACAATTTTATTAATTGCTCTAGTTACCGTTACCGGTTCAATTTTTGCAAAAAATTCGGTATCTGTTTCTGATAAAGAAAAATCAGCCATTCCTTCAAGCCAAAAGGCTGGACCTAAAAAAACAACTACTTCTGGAACTATTTCTTTTAACGCAACTACCGCTAAGGATGCAAAGCCAAAAGCTGAAAACAAAACAGTGATAGCTTCTATTGATATTGTTAAAGGAACTGTTGCATTTGAAGTAATCGTTAAAAATTTCAGTTTTGAAAATCCAATGATGCAGGAGCATTTTAACAGTCCAGTGTGGATGGATTCAGAAAAATATCCAACTGCTACTTTTAAGGGTAATATTGCTAATTTAAGTGCAATCAATTTTAAAAAAGACGGTACCTATGCAGCTGAAGTAAAGGGAGATCTTACCATTCATGGAGTTACCAAATCGGTTAGTTCTGCTGGTTCTATTTCAGTTGTTGGAGGATCCATCAAAGTAGCAAGTGATTTCAATGTTGCTTTGGCCGATTATGGCGTTAATGGTCCAGCAATTGCTGCTGGTAAGGTAGCTACAGAGTCGAAGGTTTCTGTTTCTGCTGAAATGAAATAAGTAGTATTTTAATTAATTATAAAAAAGCTTTTACCAATGGTAAGAGCTTTTTTTGTGTCCTTAACAATTTGGATAATTCGTCTACAATTTCAATTAAAATTTTAGAAATAAAACATCAATTTAAACTGATGAGTATCAATTCTATTTTTGATTGGTATCATCTTTTAATTTTTTAAATAAGGTTAATTTGTAATATTAAAAAGTTACAAGTTATTTTATTCATTTTATTTTAATCAAAAAACATGAAAAAGCAATTAATGGCAGTTTTATTGATACTATGTATTGGAACTGCTGAGCTAATGGCGCAAGAAAATGACATGCTAACTACTTTGCCTACAATTGTAATTAAGGCGGGTACAGTAGTGAACAAAGCAGTGGATAAGGCATTTAAAAAAGCTTTTCCTTTAGCAACAAATCTTAAATGGTACGATTTGGATAAAAAGTATTTGGCTCGTTTTATCGAAAATGATATGAAGCATCAAGCATTATTTAGTCAAAAGGGGTATATGAATTACGATGTTAGTTATGGAGAAGAGCAGCACCTTCCAGTCTTGGTTAGGGACCGAATTAAGGGGGCTTACGAAGAATATAAAATAACCCATGTGGCCAATTACAAATTAGGTGGGCGAAATATTTGGGTAACCAATCTAGAAAGTTTGAATCACTTAGTGATGGTTAGGTCAGAAGACGATGAGATGGAGGAGGTGGAAAGAAATACTAAATCAAAGTGATTGGAAAAAGGGTGGATTAACTACAAATCCCCACTCTGTGCTTGATAAATTCATTTTTATTCAATTCACTCAGCATGAATAATGCTAGGTCTGCGGCACTAATATTATAGGAGTCAGGGATAGGGGCATAGTCGAGACTGGTGATAAAATTACCGGTAGCTTCAGAATCTATTATCTCTGGTGGGCAAACCATTGTCCAATCGAGCAGGGAGGCTTTTAGGTATTGATAAGCTTTTAGATGTTCCCTATTAATAGGTAATAATTTAGCAGGAAAGTTGGGCTGGTCCATGATTAGCGTGTCATTATCAGCATTGAGTATGCTCATTTCACCCAAAGCAACAATTCTTGGAACATGCGCTTTTTGCATTTGGGTAATGATATTTTTAATACCTAGGGATCTTGTCATATCTGATCCGGTTGAATCACCTCCTAGTGAACAAATAACCGCATCAGTGCCTTTAATTGCGTCATAAACCTGTTGCTGATCAAATAGGGCTCCTTGAATGAGCTCTAATTGGTCGTTTTTAGGCAAGTCAGCCGTAAAAACATTTCTGCCAAATGCTCTCACATTGTGTCCGTTGTAAAGCGCTTGCTTAGCCAGTTGAATACCTACCATTCCAGTAGCACCAAAAATTACAATTTGCATAAATATATTTTAAATGCTTATAAGATAAAGATAATATTTACCGGTTCAAAGTAATGGTTTGAGAGTTGACTGTTAAGGCTGAATCCAAATTTACTTAAATCTATTTAGCATGGTTCAATATTTTAAAATAGGTTTTATATCTTCTGAAAGCAATGCGGATTAAGTAAATTTCTAATTATTAAAAAAAAAGTTTTTTTTTTGATAATTAGGTCTCATCTTTGCAAAATAAATGAATAATAAATTTTTAAATAGCAATAGTTGGTGGTGGCAGTCAATATTCTGATGTGTCGAAACGCTATTGTATGTATAATATATTAAGGCCCCGACACAATGTGTTGGGGTTTTTTATTTTCCTATTAGCTGATGGAACCAGCTTTGATGGGGGACAGTTAGATTAAATTTCGCTCATTTGCTCCTTCACTCGGTTTATTAAAAGGGTGAGGACTCTAAAGTAAAGGCCTTCATTGGCTGAGAATTATGAAAAAAATAAATATAAAAACCAATTACAAACAGCTACTGGCAGATCTCTATACTCCAGTAGGAATTTACTTGAGGCTGAGGGATAAATTTAGAGATACTATATTACTGGAAAGCTCTGATTATCATGCCGGTGAAAATAGCTATACTTATATTGGTATCAACGCAATTGCTGGTATAGAAATTAGAACTCCATCAACCATCGAATATAAACTTCCTGGACAAAGTCCTGAAAAATCAAAAATTTCAAGTCCTTCTATTGTACCTGAACTATTATGGGATTTTATGCAGCGATTTGAAATAAATTCACAACTACCCAAACCCATCAATATAGCCCAAGGGTTGTTTGGATATTGTGCCTACGATGCTGTTCAATTTTTTGATTCCATTCTGTTAGAAAACGGAAGTCAGCAAGCAGGAGTTGAAATTCCGCTTATGCGTTACCGTTTGTATCAATATGTTATTGCTATCAATCATTTTAAAAATGAGCTATTCATTTGTGAAAATGCCATTGAAGGAATAGACAGTGATATTGAAACGATCGAAAGTCTGATTAAAAGTAAAGATCTACCAATATTTCCTTTTTCAACTAAAGGATCAGAGAGTTCTAATCTTACAGATGCTGCCTACATAGAAATGGTTAAAAAGGGGATTGCCAGTTGCAATAGAGGAGATGTGTTTCAGATAGTTTTGAGTAGAAGATTTCAGCAATCTTTTTCTGGAGATGAATTCAATGTTTATCGTGCCTTGCGTAGCATAAATCCAAGCCCGTATTTATTTTATTTTGATTACGGAGATTACAAACTGATGGGTTCATCACCAGAGAGCCAATTGATTGTTCAAAATGGCAAAGCTATTGTTCACCCAATTGCTGGTACATTTAAACGAACAGGCAATGATGAAAAAGATAAGGCATTGGCTATACAATTGGAAAATGATCCCAAAGAAAATGCAGAACATGTGATGCTGGTTGATTTGGCAAGAAATGATTTAAGCCGAATGTGTAGTGAGGTAGAAGTGACTCAATACAAAAAAGTTAATTATTATTCTCATGTTATTCATTTAGTAAGTGAGGTAGTAGGTAAGGTAGAGGGTGAAACCAATCCATTTAAGTTATTGGCGGTAAGTTTTCCTGCAGGTACTTTGAGTGGAGCGCCCAAGTTTAAAGCCATGCAATTAATCAATGAAAATGAACCAACTGGCAGGAGTTATTATGGAGGTGCCATTGGATACATGGGATTTGATGGAACATGCAACCATGCGATAATGATCCGTACTTTTTTAAGTAAACAAAATACACTTTATTACCAAGCAGGTGCTGGTATTGTGGCTGCAAGTAATCCAGAAAGTGAGTTACAGGAAGTAAATAACAAATTGAATGCTTTAAAACAAGCCATTGTGATGGCACAAAATATTTAATAATGAAAATATTGGTATTTGATAATTATGATTCGTTCACTTATAACTTGGTGCATTTGGTTGAAAAAATTTTGCATCAAAAAGTGGATGTGTTTCGAAATGACCAGATTGAATTAGAAGATGTAAAGGCTTATGATAAAATAATTCTTTCTCCAGGACCTGGGATTCCAGAAGAAGCCGGTTTGTTATTGCCGCTGATAAAGGAATACGCTTCTAGTAAATCTATATTGGGAGTTTGTTTGGGCCATCAAGCGATTGGTGAAGCTTTTGGTGGAACTTTAGTAAATCTCGATAAAGTATATCATGGAATAGCAACTCCCATTACAATTACCAATCCTTCTTCTCAAATTTTGAAGGGAATGGGAAATTCAATTGAAGTGGGGCGCTATCATTCTTGGATTGTAAGTGAAAAAAATTTTCCAGAAGAACTTGAAATTACTGCGATAGATTCCAATGGATTTATTATGGGTTTGCAGCATAAAAAATTCGATGTTCAGGGCGTGCAATTTCATCCAGAAAGCGTGCTTACAAAGGATGGAGAAAAAATGATGCGCAACTGGCTTGGTTTATAAAATTGGATGTAAAATACTAGAATTTTTTTATTGAGTTAATTATATAAGATTTAAATTAATTTAAGCAATAGGGATGAAAAAAATATTAAATTTTTTATTTGAGCACAAAACGCTTTCAAGGGAACAAGCGAAAGAAGTGCTGATCAACATTGCTCAAGGTGTTTACAATGAAAGTGAAATTACTTCATTTGTAACTGTGTTTTTGATGCGCACAATTACAATTCATGAGCTTCAAGGTTTTCGAGATGCGCTTTTGGAATTGTGTATTCGTGTAGACTTGAATGGAATGGAGGTATTGGATATAGTGGGTACAGGAGGGGATGGAAAAAATACTTTTAATATTTCTACACTAAGTTGTTTTATTGTAGCGGGTACTGGAAATAAGGTTGCCAAGCATGGCAACTACGGAGCATCTTCCATCAGTGGTTCAAGCAATGTAATGGAGCAGTTGGGATATCGGTTTACCAATGATGTTTCAATCTTACAAGATCAATTGACAACTGCGAATATTTGTTTTTTGCATGCACCTCTATTTCACCCTGCATTAAAAACAGTTGGTCCTATTCGAAAGAATTTAGGTATCCGTACTTTTTTTAATATGCTTGGACCAATGGTAAATCCTGCTTTTCCAAAGCATCAACTCGTGGGAGTTTATAATTTAGAAATGGCAAGGATATATAATTATTTATTGCAACCAACTGGAAATAATTTCACTATCATCCACAGCCTTGATGGATACGATGAGATTTCATTAACTGGAGATACTAAAGTCATTACCAATGATGGAGAAAGAATTTACAGTGCGCAAGAGTTGGGCAAAACAGTAGTAAATCCAGAAGATATTTATGGAGGAGATACGGTAGCAGCAGCAGCTCAGATATTTATTAATATTCTGGAAGGAAAGGGAACTTTGGCTCAGAATGCAGTAGTATTGTCTAATTCGGCAATGGCATTACAGTGTACTGGACATTACAATTCATACGATGAATGTTACCAAATAGCAGTAGATAGTCTAGAGAGTGGAAAGGCTTTGGGTATTCTAAAAATGCTTTGTAATTGATTGTTATTTTTAAAAATTAGGATCTTTTTTGTTTGTGATTTAATATAAATTTTTAGTACGAGTATGAATATTTTAGATACCATTATTGCAAAAAAAAAGATAGAGGTTGCTAGCAATAAGGCTAGAGTGAGTGTAGATGAATTACAACAAAGTGATTTATTTATGCGACCCATCTTTTCATTAAAAGAATTTCTTCTTGATGAAACTAAAACCGGAATTATTGCAGAGTTCAAACGTCAATCTCCTTCCAAAGGGGTTATTAATGGTACAGCAGATGTATTGGAGGTAACCAAAGCTTATACATTGAATGGGGCAAGTTGTCTTTCGGTACTAACGGATGAACATTTTTTTGGAGGTTCTGAGCAAGATCTTCGAAAAGCTAGAGTGAATGACATTCCAATTCTTCGCAAAGATTTTATTATTGATGAATACCAAATAGTAGAAGCAAGGTCGATGGGAGCAGATGTAATTTTATTAATTGCCGCCTGTTTAACTCCGGAGAGAGTAAAAGAATTGGCCACTTTTGCAAAAAGTATTCAGTTGGAAGTATTATTGGAAATACATTCAGAAGAAGAACTGCAACATATTTGTGATGAAACAGAGTTGGTAGGGGTTAACAATCGAGATTTAAAAACATTCAGTGTAGATATTAATCGCTCAATTGAATTGAGTAAAAAAATACCGGGTAATAAAATTAAAATTGCCGAGAGCGGTATCAATGATATTGAAACAATTCGTATCTTCCGTCAAGCTGGATTTAAGGGTTTTTTAATTGGAGAAAACTTTATGAAGCAGCCTGATCCTACGATTGCTTTTGCCATTTTTGTTGAACAACTTAATGCAAAACAAACATGAGAGTAAAAGTGTGCGGCATCACTCAGGTAGAGCAATTATCTATTTTACCTGAAATAGGTGCGGCATTTGCAGGGCTTATTTTTTATCCTAAGTCGCCCCGTTATGTGTTGCGACATATGACTACCAGTCAGATAAAAAAAGAAGCGAATACCAATAAAGTGGGTGTTTTTGTAAATGCATCCATTGAAGAGGTTTTGCAGATGGTGGATGAATGTAGACTTCATATGGTTCAACTACATGGAGATGAATCACCTCGCTATTGTGAAAAACTAGCAGATTATATTTCAGTAATCAAAGCTTTCCGTATTAGCGAAACTGATAATATAAATTGGCGTATCAAAGAATACAGTAACGTATGTGATATGTATATGTTTGATACCGAGGGTGCGGGTTATGGGGGAACGGGTAAGAAATTAAATTGGGAAAAATTACAAGATGTGGTAGTGGGAAAACCTTATTTCTTAAGTGGAGGAATAGAGCCAACGGATTTGGAAAAATTAAAAGAATTTTTAACAAGGTCAGAGTCTAAAGCATTGTTTGCTATTGATATCAATAGCAAATTTGAAACTTTACCTGGTATAAAAGATATTGAATTAATAAAAAATTTTACAGATCAGCTATAATTATTTAAAAAATATGTCAATGAATATAAAAGTATGTGGACTTACTCAACTGAAACAATTACAACAGTTAGATGCTTTGAATGTTGCCTTTGCGGGTTTGATATTTCATAAAGATTCCCCTCGCTATGTGGTCGATAAAATTGCTAAGGATGAATTAAAGGATGCTGATTTTGATTTGAAAAAAGTGGGCGTATTTGTAAATGCAGATTATGATGAAATTATGCAAATGATTGACGATTATGGATTGGATGTGGTTCAGTTGCATGGTGATGAATCACCTGAATTGTGTGAAGAGTTGTCTGAAGAAGTGGAAGTGATTAAAGCATTTTCTATTAGCGATAAAATAACTTCGATTGATGATATGATTGTAGACTATGATGATGTGTGCGATTATTATTTATTTGATACTGCTTCTAAAAATGGAAAAGTAGGAGGCACAGGTGAAAAGTTTGATTGGAAGTTGGTTAAGAAAAGTAAAATTGAGAAGCCATTTTTTTTAAGTGGAGGAATTAGTTTGGATGATTTGGAATTGATTAAATCATTTAAACATCCTGACTATTTTGGTGTTGATGTAAATAGTAGGTTTGAAAAAAGCCCAGGAATAAAAGACATGGCATTGTTGTTGCAATTAAGACAAGGAATTAAATAAATTCTGAATATCAGCTAAGTAGATATTCAAAAATAATATATGGTTAACGTAAGAAATGCAACTGAAGAAGATTTACCAGCAATGTTGGAAATCTACAACGAAATTATCATCAATACGATGGCTGTGTGGCATGAGCAGCCTCATACACTTGAAATGAGGGAAGAATGGTTTTCACAAAAAAAAGAACAGGGTTTCCCTGTTTTGGTGGCCGAATTGAATGGTTTGGTGGTAGGTTTTAGTACAATTGCTACCTTTCGGCCTTGGTCGGGTTTTAGATTTACGGTGGAGAATTCGGTGTATGTTCGTCCTGAAAATAGGGGACAGGGCGTTGCGAAACTCTTATTACCAGCTTTGATTGATGCGGCCAAGCTATTGAATATTCATGCAATCGTTGCTGGAATTGAAGCTACCAATGAAGTAAGTATTTCATTGCACGAAAAATTTGGTTTCATTGAGGTAGCGCATTTTAAGGAGGTAGGATTTAAGTTTGGCAGATGGATGGATCTGAAATTTTTAGAGTTGATACTTTAATTGAATGAATTGATTTATTTGAAAGGTGAATGATTTTTTTAAATATTTTTTTGATATTTTTTTCAGCGAGTATAAAATTTAAAATGTAGATAATGACAGTTCAACAAAATAATTTTTCTGTAGACACCCATGGATATTATGGTGATTTCGGAGGTGCTTTTATTCCTGAAATGCTTTATCCAAATGTTAAGAATTTGCAGGAACAGTACCTACAAATTATGGGTGATCCTGTTTTTCAAGAATCTTTTCAGCAATTGTTAAAAGATTATGTGGGCCGTCCCACTCCATTATTTTTTGCTGAAAGACTCAGTCAAAAATACGGGGCTTCTATTTATTTAAAGAGGGAAGACCTTTGTCATACGGGTGCACATAAAATTAACAATACCATTGGGCAAATATTGCTTGCAGAAAGGTTAGGTAAAAAAAGAATCATTGCTGAAACGGGAGCTGGACAGCATGGGGTGGCTACTGCTACTGTATGTGCTCTCAAAGGGTTAGAATGTATTGTTTACATGGGCGAAAAAGACATTGAACGTCAGGCACCCAATGTTGCCCGTATGAAAATGTTAGGAGCAAAAGTAGTCACTGCGATTAGTGGCAGTAAAACATTAAAGGATGCTACCAATGAAGCAATCAGAGATTGGATTAATAATCCAGTTGATACGCATTACATCATTGGAAGTGTGGTGGGTCCGCATCCTTATCCTGATATGGTGGCCAGATTTCAAAGTGTAATCAGTGCAGAAATAAAAAAACAGTTAATTGAAAAAACGGGTAGCCCTTATCCTACCCATGTGATTGCTTGTGTGGGGGGTGGGAGTAATGCAGCTGGGGCATTCTATCATTTTTTGGATGATCTCTCTGTTAAATTAGTAGCGGTAGAAGCAGCTGGTTGTGGTATTAGTAGTGGAATGAGTGCTGCTACGACTCAACTAGGTAAACCAGGTATTTTACATGGTAGCAAGAGTCTGTTAATGCAAACCGAAGATGGACAGGTGGTTGAACCGCACAGCATTTCAGCGGGATTGGATTATCCTGGTATTGGTCCATTGCATGCTCATTTATTTAAAAGTGGTAGAGGTACTTTTATGAGTGCCACAGATGAACAGGCGCTGCAGTCTGCTTTTGAAATTAGCCGAACGGAGGGGATTATACCTGCATTAGAAACCGCTCATGCTTTCTCTGTACTAAATGATATGGATTTCAAAAAAACAGATGTGGTGGTAATTTGTTTGAGTGGAAGAGGAGATAAGGATTTAGATACCTATATGAAATATTTGTAGTTTTTCTGTTGTTAATTAAATCGTTCAAACTACTAAAAGTATAAAAGATTATGAACAGAATTGATTCGTTGTTTAACCAAAAAAAACAGTCGGTATTAAATGTGTATTTTACTGCAGGCTATCCACAGTTAAACAGTATGGCGGATGTGCTAAGTTCCTTACAAGACAATGGAGCTGATATCATTGAAATTGGAATGCCCTACAGTGACCCATTGGCAGATGGTCCAGTGATTCAGCAAAGTAATTTGATTGCCCTTGATAATGGAATGAGTATTCCTGTATTATTTGAGCAATTAAAAAATATTCGATCAACTATTCATCTCCCTATTATTTTAATGGGTTATATGAATCCGATTTTGCAATTTGGACTTAAGAATTTTTGTGAAGCGGCAGCATCGGTAGGAGTGGACGGAGTGATATTACCCGATTTGCCAATGTATGAATTCGAGAATGATTACCAATCACTTTTTAATGAATACGGACTTAAATTTATTTTTTTGGTAACACCAGAAACAGGAGAAGAAAGAATCCGAAAAATTGATGGCCTATGTAGTGGATTTTTATATGCGGTTTCCTCTTCCTCAACTACTGGAAATAATAAAGACATTGCAGATCAATCAGCTTATTTTAAGCGATTGAAAGAAATGAAATTGAATAATCCTATTCTAGTTGGTTTTGGAATAAAAGATAAGCAAACTTTTCAGTCAGCCTGTCAATATACAAATGGTGCAATTATTGGAAGTGCCTATATAAAGGCCCTAGAAGGTTCTACCAATATTAAAAATTCTACTAAAGAATTCTTAAATGAAGTTCTAGCATAGATTTATATCAAAAAAAAAATTAAATTACGTTATTAAAATATTCAAAATGAAGATTTTTTCCCTTTTTATTCTTTTGATACCCTCTTGGTTGATTGCTCAAAATCAGACCAATAAAAAGTCTGCTCCTTCAGCAAAAGTTTTGCCAAAAACCAATAAAGTAGATGTAAAAAAAATTGCAGAAGGATTTAGTATTTCAGGGATAATAAAAGGTTTTCCAGATGGAACTTCGGTTTCCTTGTTAAATGGCCAAACAGGTGCACCTGAATCAGAAACAGTGCTTACAAATAACGCATTTTCATTTAAGGGAAAATTGGTTACCCCTGAATTTAAAATTATTTTATTTGATAAAAAGCCGCCTTATATTACTTTGTTCTTAGACAATAGCAATGTTCAAATTAAGGGTGAAAAAGATTCTATCGAAACTGCGATGGTTTCTGGGTCATCGTCTCATACTGATTTTATAAAACTCAATCAGTTGCTAGCTCCTTATCAAAAATTATTTTCTTCCAATAATTTAAATGATGGACAAGAGGTAGCTAGTGCGATGGCAGCGATAGAAAATTTTGTAAAAAGGGAGAGAAGTTCTTTTGTAGCACCATTGGCCGTCATTCGATGCAGTCAATTAAATCCTGCGTTAGATAAAACAGAAGAATTATTTAATCAGTTGTCTGCAGAAGTAAAGAATACTCCGATGGGTAATTATGTTGCTCAACAAATAGTTGAATCTAAAAGAAATGCCATTGGTACCGTGTTAGCAGATTTTACACAAGCTGATACCACGGGAAAACCAATTCGACTTTCTTCTTACCGTGGTAAGTATGTGTTAGTAGATTTTTGGGCTAGTTGGTGTGGACCTTGTAGACAAGAGAATCCAAATGTGGTAGCCAATTACAATCGATTTAAAAGTAAAAACTTTACCGTGTTGGGAGTTTCATTAGATAAGACTAAATCGGCTTGGGTAGATGCAATTACTATGGATGGACTTACTTGGGGTCATGTAAGTGATTTAAAAGGATGGACAAATGCAGTTGCACAGCAGTACCAAATTTCTAGTATTCCTCAAAATTTCCTGATAGGACCTGATGGAAAAATTATCGCTAAAAACTTAAGAGGACCAGCGCTGGAAAGTAAATTGGAGTCAATTTTAAAATAATCAATTCAGTTTTTTAGATTTTTTTTTAACAAGAGGATAGTTTCAAAAAAGCTGTCCTCTTTTTTTTAATCTTATTTATATTCTCCAAAAACTTTTCTTAGTTCATCTGAAATTTCTCCCAGCGTGCAATAATTTTCAACTGCATCTAGCACGAAAGGCATAAGGTTACTATCACCTCTTGCTGCCTGATTAATTTGCGATAAACAGTCCTGAACTTTTAAATTATTTCTCCTAGATTTTAATGAGGTAAGTTGGTCAATTTGGGTTTGACGAATACTGTCATTGATTTTAAAACCATAGGTAGTTTTACTTTTTTCACTTTGAAATTTGTTGACACCTACAATAATTTTTTCACCAGTTTCAATTTGTCGCTGGTATTCATAGGCACTTTTAGCAATTTCATCTTGCATAAAGCCTTGTTCTATTGCAGCTACACTTCCTCCCATCGCATCAATTTTATTGATGATATCCCAGGCATTGGTTTCAATTTCATTGGTCAAACTTTCAACAAAAAAACTACCAGCCAATGGATCAACAGTATCGGAGACTCCACTTTCGTATGCTACAATTTGTTGAGTGCCTAGGGCAACAGCCGCTGCTTCCTCACTTGGCAAATTAAGCGCTTCATCATAACTGTTGGTATGAAGGCTTTGCGTACCACCTAGAACAGCTGAAAGAGTTTGAAGTGCTACGCGGGTAATATTGTTGAGGGGCTGCTGGGCAGTGAGGGTAGCGCCTCCTGTTTGAGTATGAAAGCGCAACATCATTGCTTTTGGATCAGTTGCGCCGAGGCTTTTCATAATAATAGCCCACATTTTTCTTGCCGCTCTAAATTTTGAAACCTCTTCAAATAAATTATTGTGAGCATTGAAAAAGAAGGAGATACGTTTGCCTAGTGTATTGATATCTATTCCTTTTTCCAAAGCAGCTTTTACATAGGCTTTTCCATTGCTTAAAGTGAATGCAATTTCTTGTATTGCTGTACTGCCTGCTTCTCTGATATGATATCCAGAAATTGAAATAGTATTCCATTTTGGAATTTCTTTTTCACACCACTCAAAAATATCAGTAGTGATTCTCATGGAAGGTTGGGGAGGATAAATATAAGTTCCTCTTGCGGCGTATTCTTTTAAAATATCATTTTGAATGGTACCTGATATTTTGCTTAAATCTGCCCCTTGTTTTTTTGCAAGGGCAATATAGAAAGCAAGTAAAATAAAACCTGTAGCATTGATAGTCATTGAAGTGGAAATTTCTTCCAATTTTATTCCTTTAAACAAAGCTTCCATGTCTTCAAGTGAGTCAATGGCAACACCTACTTTACCCACTTCTCCTTCTGAAAGTTCATGATCACTGTCGAAGCCAATTTGAGTAGGCAGGTCAAACGCGATACTTAATCCATTAACACCTCTTGATAATAAATAATGATATCGTTGGTTACTTTCTTGTGCAGTACTGAATCCAGCATATTGCCGCATGGTCCATAATTTACCACGATACATATCAGCCTGAATACCCCTAGTAAAAGGAAATTTACCGGGTAATTCATCAGGTGGTAATCCTATGTCAAAGTTGGTATATAGTTCCTTTATTTCAATACCGTCGTCTGTAAACTTTTTTTTCATGAAAGATATTATAGAAATTAATTCGATACTTATAACAATTTTTTTACTTCAAATTGAATCGCATCTAATACAAATTGACTTAACTCTGCATTGTTATTAGAACAGTATTCTAAAATAATTTTGCTGAGTTCTATTGCATTGGCTTGCGGATCTAAAGTACCTGCCAGATGGTTGATGATGAAAATATTTTGTTCCTTTAAATTAGTGATTGCTTTCCAAACCTCTGAATTGATATAGATTTGTTGAGTGGTATTGTGTTCGTATTCATTGCGAATAGTCTCGATAAGTCCAGCTTGTAATTCAGCAACTGTGAGGATGGTGGAATGGATCCTAGAAACGATATTTTTTAGTGAAATCCTATCTGTCAGTAAGGCTAGTCTTTCATAGGCTTGCAGTATCAATGGCCCGTTGGTTGCTTTTACAGGCTGTTTTAAAGTGATTTCTCTTCTTACCGACCTAAGTTCAGTCAGTAGATAAAAAAGTAATCCAAAGATTAGGACGATGGCTATTCCTTGTACTTCTATGATTCCAACTTCAAATAGTAGCATGTTTTTTTACAAAAATACAACAATAAGCTACTCATATTTTCCTTCTTTCGAAAAAATACGGTATCGATGGTTTTTAATTTTTTTGATACCTTTACATAAAATAATATTTATGGAAACAATGATAGCAGCACCTGTAAGGCTAACGCAAAGTGCGGTGGAAGAGGTTAGGCGCTTAATGAATGAAATTGATTTCGATAAAAGAAATGTTTTACGTGTAGGGGTTAAAGGAGGCGGTTGCAGCGGAATGACCTATGTGTTGGGTTTTGACGTTCCTACTGAAAAAGATGACCATTTTGAAATAGACTCAATTCCATGCATTATGGAAAAATCTCATGGGATCTATTTAATGGGAATGGAAGTAGATTGGCAGGGCGGTCTAAATTCCCGCGGTTTTACTTTTAAGAATCCCAATGCAAGTACTACCTGCGGTTGCGGTACCTCATTTGCTGTTTAATAATTTAGTTAAGTTATAGTCAATATTCAGTTGCTTACTGATTAACTCAATAAAAATGCCTGTTCAATGAACAGGCATTTTTGTTGGGTAGTATAAAATTAAACTAAGCTTTCTTTGCTGTTGGTTTATCGCTGCTAATTATTTCAGCTTCTCCCAAGGCTTTGTCTTTTGCAAAGTCAACCAATATTGGGGCCGCCACAAAAATAGATGAGTAAGTACCTGTGATAACACCAATCAACATGGCGAATGCAAAACCTCTTGTCACCTCTCCACCAAAGACGAATAAGATTAAAAGAGTTAAGAATACAGTCAGTGAAGTCATTACAGTACGGCTAAGCGTATCGTTGATAGCACGATTAATAATATTTCCCTTCTCACTTGCTTTTGATCCTTTGCTATATTCGCGAATTCTATCAAATACAATTACCGTATCATTCATACTAAAACCAATAACAGTTAATATAGCTGCGATAAAATGCTGATCGATTTCTAATGGGAATGGAACGATGTTTTTAAAGAAAGAAAATACAGCCAACATTACCAGTACATCGTGTAATAAAGCTACAATAGTTCCAAAAGAATATCTCCAGTCGCGGAAACGAATAAAGATGTAGATGAAGATAGCCAATAGTCCAAAAATAATCGCCTTGATAGCACCTGCCTTCAAATCTGCAGAAATGGTAGGCTGAATAGTTTGTGAACTTTGAATACTATTTTTAGAGAAGTCTTCATAACTGATATTAGGAAGTACTTTCTTTAAACCTTCATATAATTTAATTTGTACTTTCTCATCCGCATTGTCTTGGCCAATTAAATAGGAGGTAGTAATGTTCAAGTGTTTGTTATCACCTACTGTTTTAATAATAGGGAAATCACCTTCTAATGACTTTCTAAGGTCGTCTTGAACTGATTCATTTGAAACAGATTGAGGAAATTCGATCGTATAACTACGACCACCTTTAAATTCAACCCCATAATGGAAACTATTAAAATAAGAACCTATGCCTAATAATAAAACAATGATTGAGATACCATAGGCTACTTTTCTGTATTCAATAAATTTGTATTTAGCGTGCTTGAATACTTTTTTTGAAAGACCAGTAAAGTAATTGAAGTGACGATTTTTATTTGTCCAGAAATCAGTGATCAATCTTGATACCAAAATTCCACAGAATAAAGATAGAAGGATACCAATGATTTGAGTAGTTGCAAAACCCAATACAGGGCCTAGTCCAAAATAAGCTAGGATGATAGCGGTTAATAGGGTAGTAACGTGCGCATCAATAACGGGAGCGAGTGAACGCTTATAACCATCATTAACGGCTTGTTCGTATGATTTTCCTTTGGTTAGTTCCTCTTTAATTCTTTCAAAAATAATTACGTTGGTATCTACTGCCATACCAATGGTTAAAACCAAACCGGCAATTCCTGCAGCGGTTAAAGTAAATCCCATGGCACTCAACACACCGATTGTAAATAATAAGTTTAGGATAAGGGAGACATTGGCAACCCATCCACCACTGTTATAATACACTAGCATTAGGCCAAAAATCACCAAAAATGCAATTCCAAAAGCCATGATACCGCCATTAACAGCAGCTTTACCAAGGGTAGGACCAACAATTTGCTCAGCAACAATTTTTGCTGGAGCGTTGGTTTTACCTGATTTTAAAATATTTGCAAGATCTTGAGCTTCTTCGGTTGTGAAGCTTCCAGAAATTTCAGAGCTTCCTCCTTCGATAGGACCATTTACATTGGGAGCAGAATAAACAATTTCATCCAAAACGATTGCAATAGGGCGGTT
>Ga0214919_10005257_pt1 | contig 18473 bp, 14 predicted proteins | sample LL1503_MetaG_FD_177994 | JGI IMG/M metagenome (GOLD analysis project Ga0214919, IMG submission 177994) | Freshwater microbial communities from Lake Lanier, Atlanta, Georgia, United States - LL-1503 | ecosystem: Environmental > Aquatic > Freshwater > Lake | place: USA: Georgia | collected...
TGTCTAGTTCGGCACAAGATGCCATTAGAGCCAAAGAGCAAATTGCTTTGCTTGCAGATAATTTAACCAAATTGAATCAAGTGTATGGCAATATGATTATTGCAATGCAAGGACGTTAATTGTTTTTTAAAATCATTTTACTTTATTAAAAACTAGTATACATGTCATTACCTAAGGAGCCGAGGCAGAAAATGATCAACATCATGTACATTGTGTTGACTGCTTTGTTGGCATTAAATGTATCTAGCGAAATTTTGAATGCATTCAAAACTATTGATCAAAGTTTGGCCAACGCGAATGATATTATTGAGCGTAAGAATTCAGATATTTATAAATCCTTACAGAAAAAATTAGCCGATCCAAAAACTGCAGAAAAAGCAGCCATCTGGGCACCTAAGGCAGAGAAGGCACATGGTTATGCAGATGAAATGTTCAATTACATAGCAGGATTAAAAAAAGAATTGAAGCAAGCTTCTGGTTTGAAAATTAAAGACGGTAAAGAAGAATACAAAGAAGATGATTTAGAAGCCACCACCAGGTTGTTTTTAAATTATAAAAGTGGCGAAACCAGAAGTCAAGATTTGTACAAGAAATTAGTTCAATTCAAAGCAGATTTAGCCGCCATTGATCCTGCAATTGAAAAAGAAGTCTTACCTAATTTGCCCCTTGATTTAAGAATTCCCGAAACAAACAGTATTGCAGGCAAATCCGATTGGGGTTACGCCTATTTTAATATGACACCAACTGTGGCCGCAGTGACCATCTTAACTAAATTCCAAAATGACATTCGAAACAGTGAAGCGCAGGTAGTGGAATATTGTCACAAAGAAATTGGGGAAGTAGAATTAATTTATGACCAGTTCAATGCCTTTGCTGCTTCCAATTCTCAATATTTAATGTCTGGAGAAGAGTTAGTCATAACTGCTGGTGTAGGCGCCTTTAGCAGTGCTGCAAAACCAACCATCACCATTGACGGCAATACAGTGCCCATTAAAGCAGATGGCTCTGCCGTATATAAAACAACCGCAGGTGCACCAGGGTCTAGTGTCAAAAGAGTACGCATCTCTTTTCTAAAGCCTAATGGAGAAACTGCAATTATAGAAAAAGATGTGAAGTATACGGTGGGTACCCCAGTTGGTTTAGTGGTATCCACAGATAAAACAAGAGTATTTTATAAAGGCTTGGATAATCCATTAACGATCACGGGCGGTGGTGGTGCAGAAAACATCAATGTGGCAGTGGAAGGAAGTGGTTCAACTATCAGCAAAGCAAGTGCTGGACAATACATAGTAAAGTGTACGCAGTTGGGGAATGTATTAGTGAATGTGAACAGTGGCAAGTATGCGCAAAAAATTTCTATCCCAGTTAAAAGAGTGCCAGATCCAATAGCCATTATAGGCGGAAGCGCTGGAGGTAATATGGCTGCCAATAAGTTTAGAGTACAGCAAGGGGTGATTGCAGATTTAAGAGATTTTGTATTTGAAGGAATTAAATTCAATGTGGTTTCTTTTATAGTAGTAGCTACTGGTAAAGGTTTTGAAGAAGCCGAAGTAGCAGAAGTGAATGGAGCTGCTTTTGCAGGCGGTGCCCAAGCATTGATTAGAAGATGTCAACCTGGAACGACGGTTACCATTGGAGAAATAAAAGTGACAGAGCCAGGCGGAGGAACTAGAAAATTAGATCAAACAATTACTTTTATTTTACAATAATTTTGATTTCAAAATTACTAGTAAAAAAAGGTCAATTTAAAATATAGAAAATGAAAAAACTGATTACTCCTATTTGCTTTTTATTGGGAGGACTTTTATTGGGTACTGCTGGACAAGCGCAATTCAATTACAAGAAAAAAGCTGGCCCAGCCACTACTTATAATGCTAAAGATACAGTGGCTCCAGTAGAAGCACCAGTGGTAAGCAAAACCACGGCGGTGCCAGATCCAAATGTGAAACCAAGTAAATCTATCGATACCACTTTAGTGGGCGGATTCAATGCCAACCCTAAAAAGAGTTTAAGAAACAATTATGGTTTTTCTTCTGGCAATACTTCTAAAAAATCTACACAGGCAAGAACACCTGTCAATTATCAAAATTTGAGAGAGGAAGATGCTTTGTTTAGTGAATTTGTTTGGGAAGAAGTGGATGGTCGTGAAAAAATTAATAGACCCTTTATATATCAAGCTTATGATGACAATGGTGATCAAAGGTTTTTTGCTATTTTGTTAAGGGCTATAGAAAATGATGGGGTGGTTCCCTTTTCAGCAGAAGGTGGTGACGACCGTTTTACCAAGCCACTCAATTTAGATGATGTAAATGCGATGTTGAAAGGAAGTTTGGATACGCAACTAGTTCAAAATGTAAACAATCCAAACGTGTTTGATACCAGCATCATATACAATACCAAACTTGCGCCTAATCCTGATTCAATCTATACTTTTAGATTAAAAGAGCAGTTCATTTTTGATAGCAAAACCAGTAGAATGTATTGTAGAATCATTGGTATAGCCCCAGTGGCTACCCTTGTGATCAACAATAAGCCGGTGAAGAGAACTTTATTCTGGATCTACTATCCAGAACTTAGAAATAGTTTGGCCAAGCACGAAGTTTACAATCCTAGAAATATATCCAGCAGAATTACATGGGAGGAACTGTTTGAAAGCAGGTATTTCAATGGCTATGTGGTTAAATCTACCTTAGACAATTACAACGATAAAATGTTGAATTCCTTATTTTCAGATCCAAAAAGAAGATTGTTGGAGGGAGATAAAATCAAACAGAAAATTTTTGACTACGAGCAGGACAGATGGGTGTATTAATCCTTTTGTTGAGCAAAAGCCTGTTTTAATAGATTCGCTTTTTTTGCCCCAATGATTTCTGTCAATAATTCTATTTTTGCTTCTTTAATTTTTTGAACAGATTTGAAATAAACCAATAAGAGATCCTTGGTTTTTGGTCCAATACCTACAATTTCATCTAAACTATTTTCAAGCGCGCCTTTAGATCTTTGGCTTCGGTGAAACTGAATGCCAAAGCGGTGAACTTCATCGCGGATATTGCGCACTAATTTATGTGCAGGGCTATTCCAATTCAATTGAATAGACTGAGAATCTCCAGGAAAAAATAATTCTTCTAAGTTTTTTGCAAGGCCAATGGTGGTCACCTGATGTTCAATACCCAAGCTAGCAAGGGCTTCTAGGGCTGCATTCAATTGCCCTTTTCCCCCATCAATAATAATTAATTGAGGAAGGCTTTGTTTTTTCTCCAACACAGAAGTATACCTTCTAAACACGGTTTCTTTCATGCTGGCGAAATCATCAATACCCACCACCGATTTAATATTAAATTTTCGGTACTCTGATTTACTAGGGAGGCCATTTTTAAAACAGACCATTGCAGAGACAGGATAAGCGCCTTGAATATTAGAATTATCAAAACATTCAATATGTTCCGGTGTTTGGTTTAAATGCAACAGAGTTTTCAATTCCTCTAAAATGATATTTTCCTCTTTATTTTCTATGGCCAACAAGGCTTGTTTTTGCAACCATTCCTTAATGGCATAATCGGCATTTTTTTGTGACAGCATCAACAGTTGTTCTTTGTCTCCTTGCTTGGGTAAAGTGTATTTCACCCCTGGCAATTGGTCCTCTAATTCAAATGGAACAATGATTTCCTTGGCAATAGATTGTAGATTGTTTCTAAAATAATGAATGGCAAAGGCCAAGATGGTTTCTTTGGTTTCTTCTAGTGGAACGCTAAGAGGCAAGATATGTGTTTGAATGATGCGGCCTTCTTGTACCATCAAATAACTGATATAGGCTTGGTCTTGCTCATAGGCAATGCTAAAAACATCGATAGGGGCCAGTTGTTTAATGTAGACCACCGATTTGGTTTGGTAATTTTCAAGTTCTTCAATTTTTCTTCTGGTGAGGTCGGCTTTTTCAAACGCTAGTTCGCCAGCCTCCTGTAGCATAGTCATTTTGAGTGTCTGAAGTACTGGCTTGATATTGCCCTTGAGTAAAAAATTCACTTGTTCAATAGACGCGTCATAAGCTTCTTGACTTTGCAATGCTTCACAAGGGCCAAGGCAGTTACCTAAATGGTATTCCAAACAAACTTTAAACTTGCCAAGTGCAATATTTTTTTTATTAAGTGGAAGGGTGCAGGTTCTGAGTGGAATGGTTTGTTTGATATGGTCTAACAATTCTCTTACAGCTAGCCCGCTAGTGAATGGGCCAACATAAGTAGATCCATCTTTAATTTTTCGACGACTATAAAATACGCGTGGAAAAGCTTCTTTTTTGATGACAATATAGGGATAGGTTTTATCGTCTTTTAAGTTGATATTGTATTTAGGTTGATAATTTTTGATCAACTCATTTTCTAAAATAAAGGCATCGTGTTCGGAGTCCACAAGTGTAAATTGTATGTCTTTAATTTTTTGAACCAGTTCGATTGTTTTTTGGGAGTCCTGTGTGGCCAAAAAGTAAGAGCTTACCCTTTTTTTAATATTCTTAGCCTTACCCACATATAAGAGTTGGCCCTTTTCATCAAAATACTGATAAATACCAGGGTTGGACGGTAGACTAGATTGTATTTGTTTAAACTGCTCTTTTTCCATATTCGCTCGGGCGTTCACAAAAATACTTTATATTTTTGTGTCATGGAATTATCTGTAAATATACCCGCCCTTCTTTTTCCGGCTATTAGCCTCATTATGTTGGCCTATACCAATCGTTTTTTAGCCCTTTCCAATAGAGTGAGGGTCCTGCACGATAAATACCAGCAACAGGAGCAGCGCCATATCATTTTTGGACAAATTAAGAACCTCAAATACCGCATCAAACTAATTCAAAATATGCAAACTTATGGGGTGGCTACCTTGCTCTTATCCATTGTTTCTATGTTCTTTATATTTATTCAATACCAAGCAGTGGCAAAATTAGTATTTGGCATTAGCTTGGTCACTTTTTCTATCTCCATTTTTTTATCACTGATTGAAATAAGGTTAAGCACTCGGGCCATTGAATTGGAATTGAGTGATATGGAGGGGCTAGAAGATCCCACGGTGATGGAATACCTTAGAAAGAAATTTGATCGAGAGTAATTAGGATTAATTAATTCGAAGCCCTTCTTTCTCCAATTTGTTGACGCCACATGGCATAGTACAATCCTTTTTCCAACAATAAAGAATCATGGGTGCCTTGTTCAATCACTTGTCCTTTTTCTAAGACATAAATTCTAGTGGCATGAATAATGGTACTCAATCGATGTGCAATCATGATGGTGATTTGTTCTCTTTCTGCTGAAAGTTGTTTGATGGTATCGGTGATAGATTCTTCTGTGAGGCTGTCTAAAGAAGAAGTGGCTTCATCAAAAATGAGTAAATGCGGATGTCTTAATAAAGCGCGTGCGATAGACAATCTTTGTTTTTCACCACCGCTTAATTTCAAACCACCTTCTCCAATTAAGGTATCTAAGCCATTGCCTCCCTTGTCTAAAATATTGGTACAACTTGCTTTGGTCAATGCCAATAACATTTCTTCTTTGGTGGCATTGGGTGCCACAAAGGCTAAGTTTTCTGTGATGGTACCTGCAAACAATTGCGTATCCTGGGTCACAAAACTTATTTGATTTCTAAGTTCATTCATATTGATCTGATGGGTATCTACGCCATTGACTAGTATTTTTCCTTCCTGCGCTTCATACAAGCCTACCAATAATTTTACCAATGTGCTTTTTCCAGCCCCCGAAGGCCCAACAAAGGCAATGGTTTCACCTCTTTTGGCTTCGAAACTAATGTCTGCAATGGCTTTAAAATTGGCAGTTTGGTGTTGAAAACCTACATGCGCAAAAGCTAAGTTTTCAATGGTACCCATGGCCACTGGATTGGCAGGAATTTGCTCTGTTGGCTTTTTCATGAGGGCATCAAAATTATTCAAAGAAGCTTCTGTTTCTCTGTAACTCATAATGATGCTACCAATTTCTTGCAATGGTCCAAATATAAAGAAGCTATAAAATTGTAAAGAAATTAATTGACCAACCGTTAAAATCTCTTTGAAAATAAGCCACATCAACGTAAAAGTAATCACCTGTCTTAAAAAATTCACCATCGTGCCTTGAACAAAACTTAAAGAGCGAATGTTTTTTACTTTTTTTAATTCTAAGGCAAGAATTTTATAAGTATTGTTGTTCAATCTATTAATTTCCTGCGTGGTTAAGCCTAGGCTTTTTACTAATTCAATATTGCGTAAACTTTCGGTGGTGGTACCTGCTAGTGTGGTCGTTTCTTTGACAATATTTTTTTGAATGACTTTAATTTTCTTACTTAATAAATTGGTTACATAAGCAATCATGCTGGCGCCTCCTATATAAATGGGGATGATGGACCAATGTAATCTTGTAGCATATACAGAAACAAAAATCACACTTACAATAATTCCAAAAAGTACATTCACCACATAACTGATGAACTTTTCACAATCGGTTCTGGCCTTGGTTAGAATACTTAAAGTTTCTCCACTTCTTTGGTCTTCAAAAGCTTGGTAAGGCAATTGCATGGAATGTCTTAAGCCATCAGTAAAAAGGGCAGCCCCAAATTTTTGGATGATTACATTCACGGTATAATCTTGAAATGCCTTGGCAATTCTACTGACCATGGCCGTACCAACCAATAACAATAGCATGTTGCTCACGCCCCATAAAAAATCGGACTGGCTGCGGTGTTCGCCCGCTTTGCTTAGTAAAGGGCTTTTAGCAAAATCATCAATCAAACGACCAAAGATCATAGGATCAAATAAGGAGAAAGTTTGGTTGATGGCAGCCAATATAAAGGCTAAAAATACCAGGCTTTTAAAGGGCTTGATGTATTGGATCAATATTTTCATAGTCGAGCAATTGTAATGGGGCCAAAGGTAATAAATCTACCTTGTTTTAGGGCAATTTCTGCGCTTATCCACGAGCTGTTGAAAACTGAATTGGCCATTTGTAGTAGTTCTAGCGCGAATGCGATAATTTAACAGTACAGAATTGAATCATTTGTAAATATTTTTTTATGCTTTGGAGAAAATTCAATGGTGAAAAAATTGTGCTTCCTATTAAAGAAGCAGTGAAGCAAGCAATTATTACCGAGTCTGAAAAAAAGACAAAATTAAAAGTATGTATTGGTACAGACAGTCAAGTTAAAGCCAATATTACAGAATTTGCCACCGTAATTGTATTTCTAAGAGAACATAACGGAGGTTTTATGTACATCCATAACGATAAGACTACACAAAAATATCACCTTAAAGAAAGAATGTTAATGGAAGTGGCTAAAAGTATTGAAATTGCTTATGAGCTTTGTGATCTTTTTATTGAACACAATATAGAAATGGAAGTGCACGCAGATATCAATACCAATCCTCAATTTAAAAGCAATGACGCTTTGAAAGAAGCCATGGGCTATATTTTAGGGATGGGCTTTGCCTTTAAAGCAAAACCAGAAGCTTTTGCAAGCAGTTGCTGCGCTGATAAAGCAGTGAATTAATTTAAAGCCCTTCTGCGTCTAATTTATTGTATTGATCTATACAAGCCAATACTTCATCTACGCCGGTTCTTTTTTCTGCACTCGTTACAAAACCTTGTGGTAAATAGGGCAATATTTCGTTTAACGCATCAAAGAATAATTTTACATTACGGGTCACTACACCAGGCTTTTCTTTGTCAGATTTGGTGAATATAATGGTATAGGGAATTTCCCATTTGAACAATTGTTGTACAAAAGCAATGTCTATTTTTTGTGGTGTATGTCGGCTATCAATTAAAACAAAAACCCTACTCAGGTTTTCTCTTTTTCTTAAATAATTTTCAATCATTTGTTCCCATCTTCGGCGGCTGCTTTGAGCCACTTTGGCAAATCCATAGCCTGGTAAATCCACAATGTACCATTTGTCTTGTTTGCCTTTGGCCACACTCATGCTGGTAATTTCAAAATGGTTAATCAGCTGTGTTTTACCGGGCGTGCCAGAAGTTTTGGCTAAATTATTTTGAGAACACAAAGCATTGATGATGGAAGATTTACCCACATTACTTCGCCCTATAAAGGCATATTCAGGCGCTTTTAAATCAGGGCATTGATCAAAACTAGGACTAGAGATAACATAAGTTGCTTTTACAATTTTCATAGTTGATGTGACGCTTTGTTTAGCAGCGCCTTTTTGCCTTTTGTTAATTTTACTTCTTAATGTATTTAAATTAATACGTTCCCTGTCATTTCTTTAGGAATAGGCAATTGCATCATGGTTAAAATAGTGGGGGCCAAATCGCCCAATTTACCTGCTTGAATTGGTCCCTTCCAATCCTTATCAATAATAAAGAAAGGAACTAAGTTAGTGGTATGCGCCGTATTGGGACTGCCATCTTCATTGATCATGTAATCGGCATTACCATGGTCTGCGGTTAAGAAAATAGTGTAGCCATTTTTCAAAGCAGCGGTCACCACTTCTTTCACACAGGCATCCACCGTTTCTACTGCTTTTACAACGGCAGTAAAAATACCCGTATGACCTACCATATCTGCGTTGGCAAAGTTTAAGCAAATAAAATCAGGATTACCTGCATTAATTTCAGGCAATAATTTATCTGTTAATTCTTTGGCACTCATTGCTGGTTGTAAATCATAAGTAGCTACCTTGGGTGAAGCAGCCATAATTCTAGTTTCGCCTTCAAAAGGTTGTTCTCTGCCTCCGCTAAAAAAGAAAGTGACATGCGGGTATTTTTCTGTTTCTGCAATTCGGATTTGTTTTTTATTGTTTTGTGCTAAAACATCTCCTAAGGTATTGACTAGGTTATCGTTTTCGAAAACCACTTCTACGTTTTTAAAAGTTTCATCGTACTTGGTCATGGTGGTATAATGCAGTTTCAATTTTTTCATTCCAAATTCAGGAAAATCTTTTTGCGTGAGTACTTCTGTGATTTCTCTACAACGATCGGTTCTGAAATTGTAACACAATACGGCATCTCCTTCTTGAATGGTGGCGATGGGTTGACCATTTTCGTGAAGTATGGTTGGCTTGATAAATTCATCTGTCACACCATTGGCATAATTTTCGGTGATGGCTGCTGTGGCCGTCAACGCAGTAGGCCCTTCCCCTTTGACCAATGCATCATAGGCCAACTTTACTCTTTCCCAACGCTTGTCTCTATCCATGGCATAATACCTGCCGCTCAGAGTGGCAATTTTTCCTACACTGCCTACTAAAGCTTTTTCTACATTTTCAACAAAACCTAAACCGCTTTTTGGATCGGTGTCTCTTCCATCGGTAAATGCATGAATGAATACCTTGGTTAATCCATGAGCTTTACAAATAGCACAGAGTGCTTTTAAATGTGAAGTATGTGCATGAACACCACCATCGCTTACCAATCCCAACAAATGCAGAGGCTTGTTATTTTCTTTAGCATATTGAATGCTATTTAATAAAGTGGGGTTACTGGCTAGTGATCCGTCTTTAACGGCTACATTGATTCTTTGTAATTCTTGGTACACAATTCTGCCTGCGCCTAAATTCAAATGACCTACTTCGCTATTGCCCATTTGCCCCTCAGGTAAGCCTACTTCTTCTCCACAGGTGACCAAGGTAGTATTGGGATATTGTGCGTATAAGCTTTGTACAAATGGAACATGAGCTTGCTGAATTGCATCTGCTTTTGGTACCAAGCCCAAACCCCATCCATCCATGATCACTAATATTACTTTTTTTGACATTTTCTTACCTTATTTTAGCTGTAACTTTGTTTTTTATCCTTGACTACCACAAAGTTTCAAAATACTAGTCAGATTACAAACTTTATACTGTTATAATAGTTAAAAAATGAGCAAAAGAGCGAAATCAAATACATCCAGCCAAAATAGCTCCCCTTTAGTGTATAGTACTAATCCAACTTATTTGCTTCCAGACGAAGAAGTAGCAGCAATTACTTTAGCGCCGGCGGATCAGCCCTTAAAGGTTATTTTAGAAACCAAACAACGTGCAGGAAAAACAGTAAGCATCGTACTTGGATTTGTTGGTGATGAAGAAGCCATGAATACTTTAGGCAAGGCATTAAAAAATCATTGCGGCACAGGAGGGTCTTTAAAAGATGGAGAAATTATCATACAAGGAGACCATCGACAAAAAATAATACAATACTTGAATTCAAAGGGCTATAAAAAAGCAAAGCTCTAAAAATAAACTTCTAAGTTCAATTTTGTTTTTAATTCTGTAATTAAAGGATACTGTGAGGCCATGCGTTCGTATTTTTGTTTGCTATTCAAACTTAAATGAAGTGGCACATCTTCTTTCTCGCCGGCGGCTACTAAAATATTAATTTGAATAGCTCTGTTGTGAAAACTTTCCCATACTTTTTCTAATAGATTCATGCGCTCTTGCTCTACAAATTTTTGTGCAGTCAATGCAGGTACAGTAATGGTGAAATGTGTTTCATCCTCAATAGAAAGTTGAGCAAATTTAAAAGTGCCAGCAGCAGAGTGTTTTAAGGCAGTCTCTAAATGAACTGTATAGTCATCCCAGCAGTTTCTTAAGAGTTCCATATTCAATGGAAGTGATTCAATCACTTCCTCAATGTCGTATTTTTCTCCGTATTTCTTTTTCAACAGTTCCAACAAATTCTTCTTTTTACCTTCTTCAGTAGGGGCATTCCCATTTACTGTTGGCAAATTAGCCTCTAGTTTTGAAGCAGCGATTGTTTCAGTTGACGCAGGTAGGGAAGGACTAGCCGCTTTTTCTATTTTAGTAGCCGTTGCCTTGACAATTGCAGGATCTGGCTTATGATGAATGGTAGGCGCCTGTTCGATGATTAATTTGGCTTCTTGGTTGACTACAATATTGCTTAAAGGAAGAATTTTTTTAAGCCGAATGGGGTAGTGAGTATCAATTAGTTTTTTTTTTACTACTTGGCTATCTTCCATGCTTAGTTCAATGGCTTGTTGTAAAAAATTAAGTTTGATGATGGCCATTTCCACATGTAATCTTTTGTTACGGGCCATTTTGAATTGAATCTCTGCTTCGTTTAATAAATTTAAAGCGCTCACCAAATAAGGAGTGCTGATGGCTGCTGCAGTTGTTAGATATTGTTCTCTCCAGCCTTCGATGGATTCTAATAATTTGGCACTTGCAGGATCCTTACAAACCAATAAATTTCTTATAAAACTTGCCAGGCCATAGAGTACCATATCACCTTCAAATCCTTTTTGATTGATCTCGTCATACAAGAGCATGGCACTCGTTAAATCCTGCTTGGTTAAATAGTCTAATAATTTAAAAAAGTAAGCTTCATCTAAAATATTTAAGTGCTCTAAGGTATTGGCATAGGTTAATTCGCCATTGGAGAAACTAACAATCTTATCCAAGATGCTTAATGCATCACGCATACAACCTTCACTTTTTTGTGCGATTAATTGCAATGCATTTTTTTCTGCTTTAATATGTTCCTTGCCAATGATTTCTTCTAAATGAAGTAGAGTATCATTGTTATTGATGCGTCTAAAATCAAAAATTTGACACCTACTTAAAATAGTGGGTAATATTTTATGCTTCTCCGTAGTGGCTAAAATAAAAATAGCATAGGGAGGAGGCTCTTCTAAAGTTTTCAAAAAGGCATTGAAGGCGCTAGTACTTAACATGTGTACCTCATCTACAATGTATACTTTGTACTTTCCGGCTTGCGGTGCAAAACGAACTTGTTCTACTAAGGTTCTGATATCATCCACCGAATTATTGCTGGCGGCGTCTAATTCATGAATATTTAAACTGCCTCCTTTTTCAAAAGAAACACAACTTTCACATTCGTTGCAGGCTTCTCCTTCCTTGGTGACATGGGTGCAATTGATGGTCTTGGCTAAAATTCTTGCACAAGTAGTTTTACCCACCCCTCTTGGTCCACAAAACAAAAAGGCATGGGCCAAATGGTTGTTTAAAATGGCATTCTTTAAGGTCGTCGTAATATGCGACTGTCCCACCACTGTATTAAAGTTTTGGGGCCTGTATTTTCTAGCTGAAACAACAAAATTTTCCATACTTGACGCGCAATATACACATTCAAAATCAAAAGTATTCACCTTGGAATTAAATCTTATCCCCTAATTATAAATAGTAAATTAGGCTTAGGATTTGATGCTGTAATCCATCATGGGATGCCTTTCAAAAGGGGTGGCGTTTTTATCAAAAACATATCTATAGGTAACCATTTGTCTGCTAGGAAGGGCGCCCAAGCTTTTATAAATATTGACCATTTTGGGATTCCAGTCGGCAGCCCAACCCATTTCGTACTGTTGGTAAATTTTGGTCTCTTTCAGCCATAAATCGCAGGAGTAAATTAAAAAACTATCCACGCCCAACGCCTGGTATTTAGGCACCACGCCAAAAGCCAAACCAGTTAATTTGTTATTGGACTTATTCCACTTCATCCACCACAAATGTAATTTTTGCCTTATGCCCAGCCTCCCATTAAAATATTTAAAATACTGGTTCAGATCTGGAATATTGATAAACATGGCAATGGGCTCTTCTTTGTAATAGGCAAACCAAATTACTTTTTCATCCATGACTGCTTTAAGCGTATTGAATAGTTGTATAATTTGATCATAGCTGATGGCCTTGGCTTCTCCATGTTGTGCCCAAGCACTATTGTATATATGCACAAAATCTTTAGCGAATTTTTCTAATTTATTTTTATCTAAATGCAGGGCTGAATAATCTGGCTTGGCTTTAAATTTATGATAACGCTCTTCAAATCTGGGAGGTAGGGGTTCAAGTAAATCTTTTTGATAATAATATTGATTGTAAAAATTTTCAAATCCATATTGGGTCAATAAATTTTCATAATAGGCTGGATGATAAGACATGCCATACATCGGGGCTTGTTCAAAACCTTTCACCATCAGCCCCCACCATTTGTCTCGGTCTCCAAAATTAATAGGACCATCCATGGCCTGCATGCCGTTTTCTGCAAGCCAATTTTTAGCTGTATCCAAAAGTAATTGGGCTGCCTCAAAATTATTGGTGCAATCAAAAAAACCTACACAACCAACAGGAAATTCAGTGCCCTTGTTTTTATAACTTGAATAATAAAAAGCAGCAATGCGACCAATGAGTTTGCCTTCTTCATTTTGCAACAACCATCTTTTGGCATTGCCTTGTTGGTATAATTTATTTTTGTTTTGGTCAAAAACTTCAGCGACCTCTTTATTCAAGGGCCTAATATAATGGGGGTTGCCTTGATGGATTTGGGCATTGATTTCAATAAAAGCATTGGCTAGTGTAGCCGAATTGACTTCAACAATTTTCATTGCTTGAAATTAGAAATTTTTTAAGACACTTAAGGCAAATAGGCCAGCTGTTTCTGTTCTGAGTCGAGTGGGACCCAAATGAATGGCTTGGTAACCCTTTTGAAGGGCCAGTTCAATTTCGGAGGGGCTAAAATCTCCTTCTGGACCAATCAATAAAAGACAATCTTGATCGGCCTTTATTTTTTTGATATCTATTTTATCGCCCGCTTCGCAATGGGCAATTAATTTCTGCACATTTTTTTGTTGCGCTATGACTTCTTTAAATTTGACAGGTGCAGTGATATTTGGCAGCCAAGTTTGTTGACTTTGTATCATGGCCGATTGTAGAATGTTTTGCATTCGGTCCAATTTGAATTTTTCAAATAAGGTTCTTTCGCAAAGCATAGGAATAATTGAAGTCACGCCCATTTCGGTGGCCTTTTCTATCAACCATTCTAAACGCGTTACATTTTTTAGTAAAGCAATGCCTAAGGTCATGCTTTGCGTTGGTGCGGGCATTTGTTTTTCTGATAGAATGGTAACGATGGAATTTTTTTTATGCGACACTTGAATCTTGGCTTCAAATAAAAAACCTTTCCCATTGGTTAAATCAATGCGCTCATTTTCCTGCATTCTCAATACTTGTATGCAATGTTTACTGCTGGTTTCACTTAAGGTAAAACTAGTATTACCTGAAATTAAATTAGGTTCGTAGAAATAAGGGACAGGCATAAGGATAGATTTTAAAAAGGCTGATCGTCGTTGATGCCTTCGTCAAATTCACCTCCATTCATTTTGCTGCCTTGAATAAAAAAGCGTCCACCATCTGCAGCGCCGCCATTATTGGTAGCAGTTTGAATAGGCTTGTAATTGCTGCCCAATCCTGGAATGCCGCTATCGCCTTCCCATTCTTCAAAACGTTGAATGTCTAAATTGGCTCTTAGTTTAATTAAATCCAATCGACCGTTTCTATGTTTGGCTATTCTGATATGCGTTTCACCCTGTGTACTTTCGCCCATTTCATTGCTCATCACTTCATAATATTCTGGACGATAAATAAACATCACCATATCCGCATCTTGCTCGATGGCACCCGATTCACGTAAATCACTCAATTGTGGCATCTTACTTTCTTTTCTGGTCTCCACTGCACGACTCAATTGTGAAAGTGCAATAATGGGAATATTCAATTCTTTGGCCAATGCTTTTAAACTTCTTGAAATATTACTAATCTCTTGTTCACGATTAGAATTTCTATCCCCTGATCCACTCATCAATTGCAAATAGTCAATGATGATCATTTTTACATGGTGTTTGTTCACTAGTCTTCTGGCCTTGGCCCTGAATTCAAAAATATTTAATGCAGCTGTATCGTCAATGTAAATAGGGGCTTGCTCTAATTTTTTTATACCCTTGCTATGCAATTGTTGGTATTCGTAATCTTCCAATTTACCTCTAGAAATTTTTTCCATTTTAATTTCACTTTCTGCACTTAAAATACGTTGCACCAATTGGGAGGCACTCATCTCCAAGCTAAAAAAGCCAACCGCTTGTGGTTTGGTAGGATGCAGTGCAGCATTGCGTGCCAGGTTTAAGGCAAAAGCAGTTTTACCCACTGAAGGACGTGCTGCCAAGATGATTAAATCGGTGGGCTGCCATCCATAAGTAATTCTATCTAAAGAAGTGAAACCACTAGGCACTCCAGAGATTTCATCTTTTTGTGTTCTTAATAAATCAATTCTTGTCACCGCATGCGCCAAGGCATCTCCAATGTCCACGAAATTTTTCTTCAAATAGTTATTGGTGATATTGAACATTTTTGTTTCACTGTCATCTAATAAATCAAAAACATCCGTACTATCCTCATAGGCATTGGCAATCACCTCGCCACTAATTCTAATGAGTTCTCTTTGTATAAATTTTTGTAAAACAATTCTTCCGTGTGCTTCTATATTGGCAGTAGACACCACCACGTTGGTTAATTTAGAAATATAATAAGCGCCACCAATCATGTCCAATTGCTCACGTGTTTTTAATTCTTCCACCATCGTAAGCATATCGATGGGCATGTTTTTTTGTTGCAAGCCTTGCATGGCATCAAAAATCATTTGATGTGCTTCCACATAAAAACATTCTGGCTTTAAAATTTCAGTAATCGTATCAAAAGCACTTTTGTCTAATAAGATCGCACCTAATACGGCTTCTTCCAATTCTCTAGCCTGGGGTGGAATTTTTCCATACATCATGGAGCTAATGTCTACCGAAGTAGATTTCTTTTTAGTTCTATTGGTATTTATATTGGGAAGGGCCATATTGAAACAACTATTTTCTACTGCGAAAATCAACCCAAATTGGGACTTCATGAAATTTAGTTTTGCCATGGGCTTATCCACAGGCGATTTTCATGTGAAATACACAAAAATTAAAGGTTATTCACTGGTTTCGCACTTAGTAATTACAGTTATTCACTTCTATTTTTTACTCAAAAGCACTTAAAAATTTGTATTTTTGAAGCCATACCATAAAGATCCTATATGACGATTAGTTATCGCTGGCTTTCTACTTATTTACCACAAAAGCTTACCCCTGAGCAATTGTCCACCATCCTTACTTCCATTGGTTTAGAAGTAGAGTCCTTGGAACATTACGAAAATTTCAAAGGCGGACTAGTGGGCCTATTGGTGGGAGAGGTTTTGGAAGTAGAACAACATCCCAATGCGGACAAATTAAAATTGACCAAGGTAGCCGTTGGCAAAGAGCGTCCTTTGAATGTAGTTTGCGGTGCAAGCAATGTAGCGATAGGACAGAAAGTAGTACTGGCCCCAGTAGGAACCACCATCTTTCCCAAAGGCAAAGACCCCATCACGATGAAGTTGGCAAAAATAAGAGGGGAAGAAAGTGAGGGAATGATTTGTGCCGAAGATGAAATTGGCATTAGTGATGACCATGCAGGCATTATTGTTTTAGACAATCAATGGAAGGCAGGAGATTTGGTAGCGGAGGTATTTGAGTATGATCAAGATTGGATTTATGAAATAGGATTAACCCCCAATAGAATGGACGCCATGAGTCACTATGGGGTAGCTAAAGATGTTGCTGCTTATTTGTCTTACCATCAAACTACAGTAAACGCCATCAGTCCTTTCACAAAAAAAGCAACTAAAAATAATTCCATCAAAGCTTTTAAAGTAAGCATAGAAGATGAAAAAGGTTGTGGAAGATACAGTGGATTGAATATAGAAGGCGTGACCGTAAAAGAATCACCCAACTGGTTAAGGAATAATTTGAAAGCCATTGGGGTGCGCAGCATTAACAATATTGTAGACATTACTAATTATATTTTACACGCCACAGGTCAGCCCTTGCATGCCTTTGATGCAGATCAGATCAAAGACCAAAAAATAGTGGTGAAAAAATATCCAGCTGGCACTAAGTTTATCACCTTAGATGGAATTGAGCGAACACTTAGTTCAGAAGATGTGATGATCAGTGATAGTGAAAAGCCTTTGTGTATTGCGGGAGTTTTTGGAGGATTGAAAAGTGGGGTCACTGCAGCCACTAAAAATATTTTTTTAGAAAGTGCATGGTTTGAAAATGTGCATATTCGTAAAACATCGGTGCATCATGGACTCAGAACCGATGCGGCCACCAGGTTTGAAAAAGGCGTAGACATCACCGGAACCGTTGATGTATTGGAATTAGCCGCAGCAATGATACAAGAATTGGCTGGAGGTAATTGCAGTGAAGTGGTAGATATGTATCCAAATCCTGCCGCCAAAACAAAAGTGAAGCTTAGCTATGCTTATTTAAAAAAGTTAAGTGGCAAAGACTATCCGGCTTCAGCAGTGAAAACTATATTAACCAGTTTGGGTTTTGAGATCATGAATGAAACGCAAGTGGAGATTGAATTGGCAGTACCTTTTCATAAACCAGATATTAGCTTACCCGCTGATTTAGTAGAAGAAATTTTACGCATTGATGGCTTGGATAATATTGCAATTCCTACCACCATTTCTATTAGTCCATCTATTGACCCATTAGAAAAGAAAGAAAAATTCAAAGAAAAAATTGCCAATTATTTAGTGGGCAGAGGCTTCACCGAAATAGTGACCAATTCCATTACCAATAGTGCTTATTTTTCTGAAGAAGTATTGGCAGGCGCTGTAAAAATGCTGAACAATTTAACGGTTGAATTAGATGTCATGCGCCCCTCCATGTTAGAAACAGGATTAGAAACCATTGCCTATAATTTAAATAGAAAGAATAGTCATTTATCTCTATTTGAATTGGGTAAAGTATATGGGAAATCCAGTAAGGGCAGCTATTATGAAGCGGAACAATTGGCCCTCTATGTTTCTGGAAAACAAAATGAGGATGGATGGAGAACCAAGGGAGCCGTACAAGATTTTTTTGTAGCCAAAGGGATGGTCCAAGCCATTTTTGAATTGTTGGGTATAGAAAATTATACTTTCAAAACCAATGGTTCAGTGATTGAATTATTGGCAGATAAAAAAGTTTTGGGACAGTTACAAACCATCAATTCAAAAAAATTAAATGCATTTGGCATCAAGCAAGCAGTTGCTTATATCTATTTTGATTTAACAGTTTTGCTGAATGCTTATCAAAGTAAGCAAGTGGTCTATCAAGAAGTTTCTAAATATCCATCCATCGAAAGAGACTTGGCCTTGGTAGTACCAGAAGCCACTTTATACGAAGCCATTGAGTCCAGCATTCATGCAGCAAAAATCACTGCCTTAAAAGAGTCTAGGGTATTTGATATTTTTGAAAGTGAAAAACTAGGCCATCAAAAAAAGTCAGTGGCCATTAATTTTGTATTCAATGCACCCGATAAAACTTTAACCGATGTGGAGATTGATGCAATGATGCAAGTGCTTATCCAACAATTTGAAAAAAATATTCAAGCGGAAATAAGAAAATAGTTAATTTCAGTTAACAAACCTTTGAATGCCCAACCTTAACGATTCTATATTAGCACTTCAAGAAAAGCTTCAGCTTTTGCTTAAGCGTTATGCGCAGTTGGAAAAAGAGCAGCTACAATTAAAAACGGCCTTGGCAAATCAAAAAGAAGCCACCGCCTTAGTGGAGCAAAAATTAAAAGACGAACAAGCGCAATGGACGGCCTCCATGGTCAATAAAGCTCAGATGGACCC
>Ga0214919_10005259_pt1 | contig 18472 bp, 17 predicted proteins | sample LL1503_MetaG_FD_177994 | JGI IMG/M metagenome (GOLD analysis project Ga0214919, IMG submission 177994) | Freshwater microbial communities from Lake Lanier, Atlanta, Georgia, United States - LL-1503 | ecosystem: Environmental > Aquatic > Freshwater > Lake | place: USA: Georgia | collected...
GTCGAGGATTTAGAATCCACAATTCCCAAAAAAAAGGACTCGGAAGAATCAGTTTTTATTGATGATTCCCTGAAAACATATATGCATCAAATAGGTAAATCTAATTTACTCACCAAAGATGAAGAGACTGAAATTGCAAAAAGGATTGAGGAGGGTAATAAAATGATAATGATGTCTGTTTGCACAAGTGCAATAGGAATGAACGAACTTATTACACTTTATGATGATTTAAACAACAACAAGATTCAGCTAAGAGAGGCTATAGATGTTGACAGTCTTTATACTTTAGAATATAAAGATAGCATTATAGAATCAGATGAAGCAACACCAATGATAAACATGAATACTGCAATGCAAAATAGAATTTCATATTTACGCTCAAGGGCTTCAGAATATTCAAACGATGGAACTGATGATGATGAGAGTGTTGATGACTTTGCAGATGAACCCGTAATTTCAATTTCTTCTATGGAAATTGCATTAAAACCAAAGGTGATGGATGTAATGAATGATGTCTCCGATATTTGCTTAAGGCTTCTTAGAATTCAAAAAGATAGCTTGCATAATATAAAAAGCGACAAAGAAAAATATTTAAAGTTAATTCAAAATGTTTTTGATGGAGTTTATTCAATAAAATTACACCAAAATATAATTAATTCAATTATATCAAAACAAGAAGAAATTTATCAAAAATTAGTGCAACTTGAGACAAAGCTATTATCAATTTGTGATAAAAATTTTATACCAAGAAAAGATTTTATAGATATATACTCTGGAAATGAAATTGAAGATAATTTAATAGATTTAATTAGAAAAAGTAAATTTGGCAAAAAAATTGATTGGGCTAAAATGTTAAAAAACGCAGAAAGTGATATTTTAACAATTCAAAAAGAAATAGGTATATTGGTAAAAAGAAGTATACTAATGAAGGTTGATGATTTTAAAAAAAGCGTTATTAGTACTCAAAAATATAAAAGAGATACAATGAAAGCAAAAACAGAAATGGTTCAAGCTAATTTAAGATTGGTTGTCTCGATAGTTAAAAATTATTCAAATCGTGGAATTCCACTTGTAGATTTAATTCAAGAAGGTAATATTGGCTTAATTAGGGCAGTAGATAAATTTGAATACAAAAGAGGCCATAAATTCTCAACTTACGCGACTTGGTGGATAAAGCAGGCTGCAAGTAGAGCAATTTCAGATCATGGTAAAGTCATTAGAATTCCAGCACACATATCCGAGTTAATGGGCAAAATCAACAAAACATCAAGAGATATGGCAAAAAGACTTGGTAGAGAGCCATCTCAAAAAGAACTCGCAGCCGAACTTGCTATGCCTATTGATAAAATTAAAAAAGTCATGAGAATAGCAAAAGATCCAATAAGTTTAGATGCTCCCATGGGTGATGATGGCGGAGTATTTGGTGATACTATAGAAAATTTAAATGTAGCTTCACCGCTTGATGTTGCAGAGTATGAAAATTTAAAATATGTAACCAATGCATCTCTTGCCAGCCTTACCCCAAGAGAGGAAAGGGTTTTACGTACAAGATTTGGTATTGGAATGTGTGGAGATAAAACTCTTGAAGAAGTTGGAAAACAGTTCAATGTAACAAGGGAAAGAATTCGCCAAATTGAAGCAAAGGCATTAAGGAAATTGAAGCACCCAACTCGTGCAACAAAATTTTTAACATTCTTAAAACATGAAAAATCAGATAATTAATTTTATCAAATACTTATTGGTAAAGAGGTTGGATACTTGAATTATTCAGATATATCGGATGCCATTCCAAGTAAATCCTCTCCTGAGTTGATCGAAGATTTAATAGTTTTAATTGAAGAAGCTAAAATAGATATTGTTGGTAATGTCGAGGATTTAGAATCCACAATTCCCAAAAAAAAGGACTCGGAAGAATCAGTTTTTATTGATGATTCCCTGAAAACATATATGCATCAAATAGGTAAATCTTTTATTACCAAATGATTAAAAAATAGTGGATTAAATAAATGCACCACAATATGCTTCTGAAGATTTGTCAAATTTGGTAAGATTGGTTTAATAAGTTTTATTTTTAAAATCTTAATTATCTAGGTATGCCATATTTGTAATATTATAAAATATAACCTAATGTGTTAAATTCTATAATATTTATTGAAAATAAATTCAATACACTGATATTGCATAAATCTAATTCATGAGCTAAATAGTATTTAAATTTTTTAAATACTAAACTTTGTCAGTCTTTAAAACAAGGTGGTAAAGTTTTGCTCTATTATGTTTTTTTGCCTCCCTTCTTACAGAAATAGCTAAAACACTTGGATGACATATATTAAAAGTTCTAACTATTTGTACGCCATGGGAGGACATTTTAACAATAGTGACAGAAGACATTGCACCTTTAGATGTTCTTTTTATACAAGTTCCAGTGAAAATATTATCTTTTTGTTTGCTGTTTTGAGTGTACTCAACATCTATAATATCTCCAGGCTTGAAATCTGCAATTTTTTTACCATTCATAAGCCTTTCATGTTCAGACTTAATGTAATTTTGAAGTTTTAACTTTAAAGATGTAGACATACTTTTATATACAGTAATATTTACACATATCAGATTAAAATAAAAATAATAGTCAAGTAGAAAATGTTATTAAAAAATATATTGAAAATTATTTATTCAAAGTAATGTATTAATTGTAGCGTTTAAATAAATTATCACAAATATGGGTTTATTAACACAAAGAAAAAATTTCAAACCATTTGAATATACTTGGGCCTTTGAAGCTTGGAAAATGCAGCAACAAACTCACTGGTTACCAGAAGAGGTTCCCATGTCTGATGACATTCGTGATTGGAAAAATAAATTAACTACAGCAGAAAAAAATTTATGTACTCAAATTTTTAAATTGTTTACTCAAATGGATATTGAGGTAAATGATTGTTACATGCAAAGATATGCAAATATTTTTCAACCAGTTGAAATTAAAATGATGCTATCTGCATTTTCCTCAATGGAAACGATACATGTGGTTGCATATTCACATCTTGTGGAAACCCTTGGAATGCCAGATGATATATATACAGAATTTTTAAAATACAAGGAAATGAAGGATAAATGCGACTATTTACATCAATTTAAGCATGATACAAAAGAGGGTATAGCTTTAACATTAGCTGCATTTGGAGCTTTTACCGAAGGAATGCAACTTTTTGCATCTTTTATAATTTTATTAAATTTCACAAGATTTGGAAAAATGAAAGGAATGGGTCAAATAATTACTTGGTCAGTAAGAGATGAAACTCTACATTGTTTGAGTATTATAAGGTTATTTCATGAGTTTGTAAATGAATTTCCTGAAATAGATTTAGATATTTTACATCAAAGTATTAAAAAAATTGCACAAGAAATGGTTTCAAATGAAGATAAATTTGTAGATTTAGCTTTTGAAATTGATGGAGGGGTAGAGGGTTTATCTGCCGATGAGGTAAAGTTATATATCAGGTATATAGCTGATAGAAGGCTTATTCAGCTTGGCGTTGAGCCAATTTTTGGTGTTAAAAAAAACCCAATTGGATATTGGCTTGATCCAATTTTAAACGGAGTAGAGCATGCTAATTTTTTTGAAATTAGGTCAACTGAATATTCAAAATCTGCAACAACTGGAACATGGGAGGAGGCATTTTCTGTCCATGAAAATACTTTATTTGGTAATTAAAATATGAAAATTTTAAATAAAATTGGTATTAAAAATAGATTTGACAAGTTATCCTTAATTTTAATTTTATTAACCTTGTCCTTTTTAATTGTAATGAAAATTGTTCCCAGTTATTTTGGAATAGATTGGTCTAAAAGTAAAAGACAAATTATAAAAAATATAGATATTTTACATGATGAAAATGGTAATAAAATTACCAAAACGGAAGGTAAAAAAAAATATTTTAAAATACTTGGCAAAACGGATAATCAAATTTTTGTAGATGAAATTGCAACAGTTTACTTGCGTACAGCATGGGTTTTACCTCAATTAGTGCCTCAATTTTTTAATACATCTGCAGTTGGTGGACTTTATAATATAAGCCTTGCATCAACATATATTTCAACTCACGCCTTAAAAACCCTTGTGCACAAAAAAAGGCCAGATGGCGGAAATTATAAATCATTTCCATCTGGTCACTCATCTGGAACAATGGTTTTACCTGCATTTTTGCATAGATTTTACAGCCTCAAAATTGCCTCACCATTTTATATTTTATCTATAGCAACTGGAATTAGTAGAGTTTACTGTAATAGACATGATTTTTATGATGTTATATCTGGTTGCATTATTGGATTTTTATGTGGTTTTTATACAAATTTAATTTTAATCAGAATTGGAAAATATTATTCAAATAAGAGTAAATTTTTGAAAAAAATTGAGATATATCTTTTTGAAAAGCAATGAAAGTTTGTTTATTTCGTCCAAATATACCAGGAAATTTTGGCAATATAATCAGAACCATTTCTTGTTTTGGTATAAATGAAATTGATATTATATTACCAACCAGTTTTATTTTAAATCAAAAAGAGGTTAAAAGATCCATGATGGACTATGGAAATGATTTTAATATAAATACTTTTGAAAGTTTTGAAATTTATCAAAAAGAAAATATAGATAAAAAAATAGTTTTACTTACAACTAAATCGGAAAAATCTTACACTGAATACAATTTTTTAGATAATGAAATTCTTCTTTTTGGTTCTGAGTCTAGTGGTGTTACAGATTTAGTTTTTCAAAATTGCGATGAAAAATTAACTATAAAAATGGCAAATCGTAAGAGATCCCTGAATCTTGCAATAAGCGTTGGAATAATTGTATCTTATGCAAAAAAAAATAACTTCTAATGAAAAAATTGTAGTAAAAGTTGGCACTAGATCAAGTAAATTGGCAATAAGGCAAGCAAAAATAGCAATAAAAGCTATGCAAAAAATTAATGGAAAAATAAAATTTGAAATTGTAAAAATTGAAACCAAAGGGGACATAAGATTGGAAAGTGGTATTTTCGAAAAAAGTGGATTTAAAGGGATTTTTACAAAAGAAATTCAACATGCATTATTAAATAAAACCATAGATATAGCAGTACATTCGATGAAAGACCTACAAATTGAAATTCCCAAAAACAATGAAATTATTGCAATTTTAAAAAGAGATATTCCAAATGATGGATTTTTTTCGGATAAATATAAAAGTTTAATGTGCATTCCTAAAAATGGAAAAATTGGAACATCTTCAATTCGCAGAAAAATGTTTATAAATAAATTACGCCCAGATTTAAATGTAATTCCATTGCGTGGAAATATCGAAACTCGCCTTGAAAAAATAAAAAATCAAAATTTAGATGGAATTATTTTATCATACTGTGGAATTTCTCGTATGAAATATTTATCAAAAGTAAAATATTATGAAAAATTAAACCATAAAAATTTTATTCCATCACCAGGGCAGGGTGCTATTGGAATTGAAATTTTGTCAGAATCTTCAAATGAAATGTTAAAGAAAGTTTTATATAAAATCTCCTGTAAAAAAACATATTTTTGCATCAAAAAAGAAAGGTTGCTTGCAAAACTAGCTGGTGCTTTTTGCCAAACTCCATTTGGATGTTGCATTGAAAAACATAGAGATTTTATGATAATTAATGTTGGGTTTGAAAATCAAGAAACAAAAAATAGTATTTTTATTATGGAAAAATGTAGAGTAAGTGAAATTGATTATAAAATAATGGAAATTGCAAGTAAAATTAAATGCATTATATAATGTAATTATTAAATTAAAGATTTAAATAAACTAAATTATTTACTATGAAGCATTTTTAATAAATTTTACCATAATTTTATATAACTCATAAAAATATAATTTAACAAGAAATTCCAGAATGTTGATTGCAACCAAAATCAGATGGAAGATTTTTATAATTACCAAATCTTATTGATAAATATTTATCTGGATTTTTTGGTGCTGGAAAATTATGTCCTTCGAATTTAATTTTAATTAAAGGAAATATATCAGATGTATTGTAAATTTTACTTGCTGTTCCTTCGTGTGGATATTCAATTCCAGCAATTACGTAATTTGAATTTTCAACTTCATATTTTTTTGAAATTTTACTTGCATATTCTGCTATTGAGGTTTTCCCTAAAAACAATTTAGACCAATATTTAACAAATCTAACTCTTTCTGTAATTTCATTTTCTAACTTCTCTTCATTTGCAAAATCATATGGAAAAATATCAATTTCCACATCACTATTTTCATCAACCACATGAATAATATCCGATATATAGAATCTAATATTTTTTAATTTTAAACCATTTTTAATTTTATTTCTCAAAATTTCATAATTCTTACGCATCATTCCAATATCTATATCATCATCCCAAGGAATGAAACCAGAATGACGCACAGATCCTAATAAAGTTCCCCAATCAAGCCAATATTCTAGTTTATTTTCCACAAAAAATACATCAATATTTTTTAATAAATTCAATTCAAGTATTTGAACCTTTAAAACATCTCCACTAGCTCTTTTAATTTTATCTATATCTGTAATATTTTCTAAAATAACTTTATTATTCGCTGAAAGCATGTTTAATTTTTTTTCAATTTTTTTAATATGAAAAATCGAATATAACATATATACGATAAGTACAATTTTAAATATTGGACAATTTAAACTTAAAAAAGAACATGAAGATAGTAATTTATTGCAAAATTTCATCTAAGAATATAATTTATATTATTATAAATATTTATAAATAAAGAGAAAATAATTTACAAGAAAAATATTGACTTTTTATTAAGTTGTAATTAAAATTTTTCACTAGTTTAAATACAATGTTTATACAGCAAGCTATTCCATACACAATAATTATACCAATTATTTTTGGTGTATTCATTTTTATTTTCAATAAAGCTTTTTTACTATGTAAAATTTTAAATATTTTAACTCCAATTTTATTATTTACATATTCTTGTATCACAATTCAATATTTATATATTGAAAAAATCAGTGAAATATATTATAATATGGGAAATTTCAATCAAATAATAGGAATTCGTTTAAAACTTGATTATTTTTCAGCATTTGGATTATTTTTTATAAGTTTTTTACACCTTCTTAACACATCGTTGCAAAACTTCAAGGAAATGAAAAATATCGATATTACAAGACTTGGATTTATCAATATAATGATTGGTGGTTTATGTGGAATGATTTTAACTGATGATTTATTTAACTTATATGTATTTGTTGAAATCGTTTCTATCGTATCATATATTTTATCAATTAATAAATGGAATAGAAAAAGTTATCCCGTTGCACTTGAGTATTTAATAGTTGGGTCAATTGCTAGTTGTTTTATATTATTTTCTATAGGCTTTGCATATGCAAATTTTGGAACTTTAAATATAACAGAAATACACAATTTAATAAGTGAAATGTTTAATTATGGAGATTTAATAATATATTCAATGATGTTTGGGGTTATTGGGTTTTTAATAAAAACTGGAATATATCCATTTCATGGTTGGTATTTGAATATATTTAAGTCAATAACGCCAAGTACAATGTGTTTATTTAGCTACGCAAGTTCACAAATTGCTATATTGGTTATTGTAAAACTAATATACATGTTGTACGGAATTCAATTCATGAATTCAGCTATGCAATATTTTTATAATTTATTAATTTTAATGGGTATAGCGTCAATTATATTCGGTAGTATAAAAGCCATTTTTGCAAAAACGCTTGTAGGTGTAATGGTTTGGTCGTCAGTTTCACAAGTTGGGTATTTAATGATGGGGTTTGTATCGGATAATGATATCATTGTAACTGGATCTTTAATGCAAATTTTCGCAAATGCTTTATCTAAAATTTTAATTTTTAGAATTTATCAAAAAATGGTTTATGCTTCGGGTCTAAATAATCTTATTGAAATTAAAGAAATTGGAAGATTTGATTTTTCTGGAATCAGAATGCCACTTTTATTAATCCTTATAAATCTTGCAGGACTTCCCATGGCAATTGGTTTTATGGCAAAAATATACATGGTAATAGGATTTGTTTCTGAAGAAAAAATTGGAAGCTTTATAGTCATTTTATTTTCTTCAATACTTAGTGTAGTATACATTTTTAGAATTATAGATGGAGTTATAATTGGCAATAAACCAGGATTAGAAACAAATTTAAAATTTTATAAAATAAAAATATCATTAGGGGAAAAAATTATATACATCATTATGTCTGGAATTATTATATTTTCTCCATTTGTTAAATGTTTTAATCAGTATATTAAAGTAACGGTAAAATATATATTAAATAGTTAATTTTAGTTTTTGATTGTTTTATGAGAAAAATTATTGGAATTACAACAAATATTTTTCTTCAAGACCAAGATAAATTTTATAGACTGAATGCATTATGGGTAGATTCTTTTACAAATATTTTTTTAAAATATAATATATCTGTTGTATTTGTTCCACCGGTAAAGGAATTTATGGATGGATATATTAATATGTTGGATGGGTTAATAATAAGCGGAAATGCAAAACATATCAATCCAATATTATATAAAGAAAATAAATCTTGCTTTATATCTGAAGATGAAATTTGTAAGAATAGATGCAATTTTGAGGTCAATATTGCAAAAGAATTTATAAGATTAAACAAACCAATATTTGGTATATGTGGTGGACTACAAACTATAAATGTTGCATGTGGTGGAACATTAATTCAACATCTTCCCTCTAATTTTAAATCAGAAATAAATCATTTGCAGTCGGAACAAAAGCACTCTTGGTGCCACGAAGTTAATATTTTAGAAAATACAAAATTGTCATATTTTACAAGCTCTAAAACTATAAAAGTCAATACATCACATATACAGGCAATTAATAAAGTGGGGAAGGGTATGGTTATAAATGCAATATCGGAAGATGGAGTAATTGAGGGGGCAGAGTTCACTAAAAATAAATTTTGTCTTGGAGTTCAATGGCATCCAGAATTTCAAGTTTCATCTATAGATAATGAATTATTTGAAGCATTTGCTCGTGCGATTTTTATAGGTTAAATTGAAATTTTTTAAATTTACAAAACAAAAATTGAAGTTTTTATATGGTATTTTTTCAAAATTTTGCGATGAATATTGATTAATTTCTATATTCGATATTTGTTTTTGCATTGCTATATTATTTAAGATTAAATCTTCAATTTTTGATGAAATTTCATTATCACTGCATTGTAATTTATTTTGAATTTGAAGTAAAATTTTTTCTTTTTGAGACAAATAATTAATAGCGGCAACTCCGGTTAATGCTTCAATTCTGCGAAGCCCAGAACCTATGCTTTTTTCAGATATAATTTTAAAAAATTGAATATCTTTTGTTGAATTTACATGCATTCCACCGCATAATTCTGAAGATATTAAGTTTTTGTTATTTTCAATTTTTATAATTCGAATTTCTTCTCCATATTTATCTTGAAAATTGGCAATAGCATTGTGTTTTTCGATGTTTTCTTTAATATCAATTATTGAATTTATTTTTAAATCTTGCGAGATAAAATTATTCATGATATTTTCAATTTCTTCAATCTGTAATTGAGTTAATTTGGTATTAAAATTAAAATCAAATCTTAATTTTTCATTTGTAACCTCAGAACCCTTTTGCGATATATCGTTTCCTAGAACTTTTTTCAATGAAGCTTGCAAAAGATGTGTGGCTGTATGATTTTTTTGGGAATTTAATCTATTTTTATTAACTATTATTTCATACTCACATTCATTTTTAATATCAAAATTTATATCTGAAATTTTATGAATTACCAAGGTATTTGCTACTTTTTTTGTATCTAAAATTAACACTTCTTCTGAAGTTTTATTTTTCATTGCCCCAAAATCACCAGCTTGCCCTCCACTTTGCGGATAAAAACAAGTTTTATCAAATAAAACCCATATTTCATCAGTACTTTTGGTGCTATTTTTTAATATCTCTTCCATTATTTCTCCATTTTTAATAATTTTTAAAACTCTTACATTGGTGGAATTTTGCATTATTCTCATTGGATTTTGCATATCTTCCAAAAGCTCTGTTGGATTTAAATTTTTTGCAATTTCAAACCATATTTTATCATCTTTTTTATCACCAAAACTTCCGGTATTGGCTTTGGATCTATTTTTTTGCTCTTGCATTGCATTCTCAAAGCCCTCTATGTCCACCTTACCATTAACCCTTTTCATGATATCCAGCGTCATATCAATTGGAAAGCCATATGTGTCGTACAATTTAAATGCAAAATTTCCCGATAAATTCTTGATTTTTGAGTAATGTATTTCATTTATATTACTAACTTTAAATTCATCTAAAATAATCTTCATACCCTTTGAAAGAGTTTCTTGAAATGTATTTTCTTCAGTTTTTATGGTATTTTTTATTAATTCTGCATTTTTTGAAAGCTCAGGATATTGGTAAGACATTAAATCATTCAATTTATCAAATAATTTATACATTACCTTATCATTGGGGCAAATTTGATGTAAATACCTCATACCTCTTCTCATGATTCTACGCAAAACATATCCTCTACCCTCATTTGACGGCAAAATTCCATCTGCAATTAAAAATGAAATGGAACGAAGGTGGTCAGCTATAACTCTGTGTGCAATTAAATTTTCTGGTTTATTATCTTGTAAAATATAGCGGGAATTTAATATTAAATCTGAAAAAAAACTGGTATCAAAATTATTTGTTTTTCCTTCTATTACAGAAACCAATCTTTCAAGCCCCATTCCAGTATCTATACAGGGTTTGGTTAATTTTTCCAGAGGTTTGTTTACTTCTTGATTAAATTGCATAAAAACTAAATTCCAGATTTCCACAAATCTGTCTCCATCAGCATTTTCTGTCCCAGGGGGCCCTCCAAATACGCTATCACCATAATCATAAAAAATTTCACTAGAAGGGCCACATGGGCCAGTTTCACCCATAGACCAAAAATTATCATTGGTGGAGATTTTTATAATTTTGTCATCCGAAAATCCTGTAATTTTTTTCCAAATATTAAAAGCCTCATCATCTGTGTGAAAAACTGTAAAATAAAGACGATTTTTATCTAGTTTAATTTCTTTTGTAAGAAAGTTCCAAGCATATTCAATTGCATTTTCCTTAAAATACTCACCAAAGGAAAAATTACCTAGCATTTCAAAAAAAGTTTGATGTCTCGAGGTATATCCAACATTATCAAGATCGTTATGCTTACCCCCTGCTCTCAAACTTTTTTGAATTGTTGTTACGGTTTTAAATTTTGGATTCTCAAGACCCAAAAAAATATTTTTAAATTGCACCATTCCACTATTTACAAACAATAAAGATGGATCTTCATATGGAATTAAAGACGACGATGGAAGGCTTTTGTGCCCTAAGTTTACAAAGTAATTTGTAAATAAGTTTCTTAGGTCTTTATATTTATTCATAAATTGTTAATATTTTTTCAAGTAAAAAGATAATTTTAATTATTTGCAATAAATAACTTTTTGATCAATTAATATAACTGTTAATGATTATTTAAAAAATAAAATAACAAAACTATATGAATATATAAGCACTTTTGAAATAAATTAATTTTTATAATTGTTATTCAGTAAAAATTATGATATAATGATATTAGATTTTAAATGAATTTATATTAACAATAAAAACAATGAAAGATGAAATTTACTGGAACTAGTAAAACCATTAAATCAATTTAATTTAATCGAAATTAGCTCAACAAAACAAAGAAGTAAGTTGTTTTTTTCAAAACCTTAACAATGATATTAAAGAAATAACAGAAAAGTTCACCAATAAAATAAGAAGACCAAAAAATTAAGAATTTCACTTACAAACCCCAGATAAAAAATCAACATCTTTTGCTTCAACTTGATATCAAGCAAAAAAATAAAGAATAGCAGTATTCAAAAATAACTTGACAAAAATATAATATACATGTTTTAAAAATTAGGCTTTGATGAATTTATGTTTTTACTAGGGTTAATACCGGCATCTTTAATTATTGCACTTGTATATGAATTATTTTACAGAAAGAAATTTACTATTTCAAAATAAATACTTCATAATGAATTTAGTTCTTAAAAAATAAATAAGATGGTTATATTTTTATACCATCTTCATATCTATGTTTTTCGTTTTATAATAAAATAAACTGGTGCACTAAATGGGATTTGAACCCATAACCTTTACCTTCGGAGGGTAAAACTCTATCCAATTGAGCTATTAGTGCCTTTAAAATATTTATTTATTTTTTTAACCAAAAAAGAAGCTATCACACATAATGCAATTACTAAGAAAATATTAATGAAATCTGAAATAGTAACTGTTTCTCTAATGGTTATAAGGAGTATTGAAAACATTGCATAAAATGAGACTATTACAATCTTAAGTTTATTGACAATATAGATATCTCCATTTTTCTTTTTTTTAATAGAAAACACAGGTTAAATAAATAAACTCCCTTGAGACAAAGTATTTATATCACCTTTATTTGAAATTTCAAGTTTTAAATTTTTCATTATTGAATTCATGTTATATTCATCACATAAATTGAAAAAATTATCCTTTAATAAAGAGGTTGTAAATTTTGGATAAATATAAAAATCATGTGGATCATTTACATTACATGTAAGCATTAAAGTTGCAAGTTTAAAAGACAAGAAGGCACTTTCTTTGCCATTAATGAGAAATGTTTTTAAAGATTCATTTTCAATTTTATCAATATTTTCATAAATTTCATGGATATTTTTATATCGTGAAAGCAAAAATGATGCTTTTTTAGGCCCTACGCCAAAAACCCCTGGAATATTGTCAACCATATCTCCTGTTAAAGCTAAATAATCAGTTATTTGATGTGGTTTTACATTAAAATTTTCCACAACGTTGTCATGGTGTATAAAGGATTTTGTTTTTTGATTATATATGCAAACCTCATCGCATACAAGTTGCATTAAATCTTTATCATAAGTTGCAATAACTACATTCATATTATTTAATTTTGCAATTTTTGTATATGTGTTTATAATATCATCAGCCTCAAATCCATTTATTCTAATATTTACAATTCCCATAGAATTTAAAAAATTGTCTAATATATCAAATTGTGGAATTAAATCCTTTGGACACTCTATTCTATTTGCTTTATATTGTGGAAAAATTTCATGTCTTACCCCCCTACTTCCACCATCTAGTGCCAAAATTACATTTGTATGTTGGACATTTTCAAATATACTAAATAACGCTTTTATCGTTCCATAAACTGCATTTACATTTACCCCATTATTTCCATGCATAGGATTTATTGCATAATATGATCGAAATAAAAATGCGTATATATCGACTATTAGTAGTGTTTTTTTCATTTTAGTTTATAATAAAATCTATCTTTAATTCTTGCATCTAAATACTCAATTCCAGAATTTGATTCAAAAAGTTGCAATTTTTCATTTCCAATGCTGCAAATAGCATTAATTCTCTCATCTTCAATATTAGCAGGTAACATAATTTTTGTTCCATTTTTCAATACAATATCCCATCTTCTATTTGATATATTTTGATATTCACTTATATTGTTTGCAATATTTTTGCATATTTGTATTTTTTTATACATTTGTATATAAAAATCCATTTCATCAATCGAAAAATCTTTAATATTTGCGAAATTATATTGCTGTATTTCTTGATTATTGTATTCTACATATTTTCCTTCATCGTCAATTAAGTATTTTTGATTAGAAAAAGTATCTTGTGTAAAAGAAACGACATTTATTTCTTCTATATCAACATTAATTGATCTAAAGGGCATTCGCTTTATTAAAACATGTTTTATAAATGGAATTTTGAAAATTTTATTTTGTATTTCCTTTATTTTTGATTCATTTGTTCTTGAGTTCAAAATATTTTTTATATCATTTTGTAAATCGTCTGCATTTATATATTTTAGATTATTGATTTTAATTTTTGAGTTTTCACTAAAATAATTATCTAAAATATTAACTGCATATATTGTATTTTTAGTGTAATATCCAATAATTTTTGATAATTTTTCCATATTACTTTGTTTTTTATATATCGCAAAAGAGGAAAAAATAATTGAAGCAATTAACATTATAATGTTTATATAGGAATTCAAATTTCTTAATTGACGCTGAAATTTAATATGTTTTGCAGAAAGTTTGGTGTTATATTTATTCGCAATATGCATCATATATCATTAATTTTAATAATTTTTCAAATGATATTCCGTTTTTTGCGGCAACTTCAGGAAAAATTGACAACTTTGTCATTCCTGGATGCGTATTTACCTCTAAGATTATAATTTGATTTTTTTGTAAATCAATTTTAAAATCAGAACGAGAAAGGGTTTTACAACCCAATTTTTCATGAGCAATTTCGGCGTATTTTAATACTTTTTTATATATTTCATCTGGCAAACGAGCTGGATAAATATGATCTGTTTTCCCATCTGTGTATTTATTTTCATAATCATAAAAACCCTTTTTGGGATTTAATTGTAATATACCAAGCGCTGTACCTAATATCACTGGAACGGCAACTTCAACTCCACCAACAAACTCTTCAACTAAAAAATTTTTAGATTTAGATTTTAAAGACTCTGAGATATTATAATTTTGGTTTTTTTCCAAAATTGAAACACCAATGGAGGAACCTCCATCCACGGGCTTTATAACAATTTTATCTGTATTTAATTTTTTAAAAAAGCTATTAATATTTTCATCATTTAATACATTTTTTGAAATTAATAAGTTACTTGCTATAGGAATGCCATTTTCTTGAAATATTTTATTTGCTAAATTTTTTTGCATGGCAACTATTGATGTCAAATATCCACTATTGGTGTATTTAATCTTCAAAAAATCAAGCAAGGCAGGCAATCTTCCATCTTCACCAAATTCTCCATGCATTGCATTAAATACTATATCTGGATTAGATTTTTTTAGGTTTTCTATTAAATTATCACTATATTCAATTGAATCGATTTTTGCAAAATCAAACTTATTTAAATTTTGTAAAATTGAACTAGCAGACATTTTTGAAACCTCAGATTCTTCAAAATTACCACCAAATACTATACATAGCTTGATTTTAGAAAAATCAAATTGCAAAAATTTGTCAGTCATTAAAGTTAATTTTTCCATACAAAAAATATAAAATTAACCACCAATTTTTACTAAAATAAATAATAAAAACGGCGCAGAAAATGTAATACTATCCATTCTATCCATAATTCCGCCATGCCCTGGAATTATATTTCCTGTATCTTTGATATTGAATAACCTTTTAATATAAGATTCCAATAAATCACTTAGTTGAGCAAGAATGCTTATAAATAAAGCAACAACACCCGATCCAAGTATTCCAATATTTGATAAATTTGTGTAAAGCAATGAAAAAGAAAATAATCCACCAATTATTAAAGCAGATATAAGTCCGCCAATTGAGCCATAAATTGTTTTTCCAGGGCTGACCGTTGGGGCAAGTTTTTTTCCACCAAATTTCTTACCAACAAAGTAAGCACCGCAATCAGTTGCCCAAATAACAGAAAAATACCAGAATATAATTGAAGATCCATAATTAAGACCATTAATAGTTATTAAGCATGCAACTGGAATTACGGTATAAGCTATTCCATTAAGAAACCATATTTGATATTTTTTATAATCTTTAGCTTTTAAAATTTGAATTATCTCAATCCATTCGTGGTATATAATTAGTGCCAAAATAAGCATTAAAGAGTTAAATACAAAGCCTCCAATGAATATTGATATTAAAAATATTCCACCAAAAATTGCACCACTGTAAATTCTAGTTTGCATATTTGAATCACTTGCGATATTTGTTTGCAAAATTTTAAGAACATGTGAAATAAAGTGACTTATTTTTATAGAAAAATCAGCAATAAAACTGAAAATTAATTTTAAATAATGCAAGAAATTCATACTAAAATAATCTAAATACCATAATTACGACTAATTCTCATATAATCTTGTAATACTATATTCAAGTTTTTTTTTGAAAAATCTGGCCACAAAGTATCAATAAAATACAATTCAGCATAGCTAGACTGCATAATTAAAAAATTACTTAATCTTTTTTCACCACCAGTTCTTATAATTATATCAACATCTGGGGTATTTTTTGTATCCAAATAATTTTTAAAATCATCACTAGAGATACTTTTTTTTCCACTTTGTAAAACTTTATTTACAGCCCTTAAGATTTCATCTTTTCCACCATAATTAATGGCAAAAATTGCAGTAGTAGAGCCATCTTTAAATTTAGAAACTCCTTTTAATTCTTGTAATTTTCCCTGTAAATCAATTGGTAATTTTTCAATATCTCCTATTATTTCAAAATTAAATCTATCATCTTTTTTAAATTTTTCAATATTTGAGGATATATATTCACGCATTAAATCAAATAATCCATCAATCTCAACCTTTGGCCTAAGCCAATTTTCTGTAGAAAATGTATAAAATGTTGCATACCTAATATCATTCTCATGTACACATTTCAGTATTTTTTCTATATTTCGTGCACCAGCTTTATGCCCCATTAAACTTGGAAGAAGTTTATTTTTTGCCCACCTTCTATTTCCGTCCATTATAAAGGCTATATGAGATATAATATTATTATTCATTTTTTAAATTTAATATAACCAATAATTATATTAACAAAATATTTTGCAACAAATTATAGTTATATATAATATATTCATTATTGTTTTAATACTCAAGAGAAAGGAAAATCAAAAATATATTTATAAAAAATGAAATATATTTAGTGATATATATAAATATTAGTCTGCCCAATTTTATAATTAATAAGTTGAATATAAAGATAGATTTTATAATTTATCTTGACCAAAAAACTCTTTTTGTTTTATTAATATCTCTGCAACTTGAACAGCATTTAATGCCGCACCTTTACGAAGATTGTCTGCCACTATCCACATATTTAGGCCATTTTTAATTGAAGTATCACGTCGAAGACGTGAGATAAAAACTGTATCACCTTTACTTGATTCAGCGGGGGTTGCATATATATTTTCATTTGGCCTATCCAATAAATCCACTCCATCTATATTAGACAAAATTGCAATAATGTCCTCCATATCAAAATTTTCATGAAATTCAATATTAACTGATTCACTGTGGCAATTAAAAACCGGAACACGAACGCAGGTTGCGGAAACTTCAATATCTGAGTCTAGTATTTTTTTAGTTTCAACCTCCATTTTCCACTCTTCTTTTGTTTTTCCATTATCTAAAAATTTATCAATATGAGGAATGCAATTAAAGGCTATTTGTTTTGTAAATTCTTGCGGTGGAATAGAATTTGCCTCATAAATTGCTTTAGTTTGAAAATAAAGTTCATCCATAGCTAATCTTCCTTTACCAGAAACAGCCTGATAGGTACTTACAACTATTCTTTTTATTTTATAATCTGCGTGTAATTGTTTTAGCGTAATAAGCATTTGTATGGTTGAGCAATTTGGATTTGCAATAATTTTAGATTTTTTTGCCATCTCAATATCCTTTGCATTAACTTCTGGTACAATTAAAGGAACATCTTGGTTCATACGAAAAAATGAAGTATTGTCTATAACATAACAACCTTTTTCAACTGCAATTGGAACATATTTTTCAGAAACTTGTCCACCTGCTGAAAAAAATGCAATATCCACTTTTGAAAAATCAAAATTACTAAGTAAATCAATTGTTATTGTGTCATTATTAAAAGATATCTTTTTACCAAATGAATTTTCAGATGCTAAAGCATAAATGTTTGCAAATGGAAATTTTCTTTCAACCAATATTTCTAGAATTTCTCTGCCAACATTTCCACTTGCACCAACCACAGCTATGTTATATTTTTTATCAATCATAAGAAGTTGTCGTTAATAAATAAAATATTATCATTAACGATAAATTTATAGTCAAGATTTTTATATAAATAATATGTTATTGACATTAAGTAAAATATATGATATAATTAACTATTAATAATATTTCATTATGCTCAACAACATACAACCAAAAACACAAACAAAAGTTATAATACACAAATCAGGACTTTTTAAAGATATGACTCCCGAAATAATTAAAGAAGCTTTGATGAAAGAACCACATTTACTTACAGAAACATCATACGATTTTCAATGTAAATACCCCGAAATAATTAAAGAAGCTTTGATGAAAGTACCACATTTATTTACAAAAACATCATACGATTTTCAATGTAAATACCCCGAAATAATTAAAGAAGCTTTGATGAAAGAACCACATTTACTTACAGAAACATCATACGATTTTCAATGTAAATACCCCGAAATAATTAAAGAAGCTTTGATGAAAGTACCACATTTATTTACAA
>Ga0214919_10005260_pt1 | contig 18468 bp, 17 predicted proteins | sample LL1503_MetaG_FD_177994 | JGI IMG/M metagenome (GOLD analysis project Ga0214919, IMG submission 177994) | Freshwater microbial communities from Lake Lanier, Atlanta, Georgia, United States - LL-1503 | ecosystem: Environmental > Aquatic > Freshwater > Lake | place: USA: Georgia | collected...
CAAAGTTTTGCCAAATTCGTGTTTGAGGCAATTTAGCGTGGGTAGATAACCGATAACAGATTGACACAATCAATCTAACTCAGGAGGTCGTCATGTCAGATGAATCAATGCGAGGCAGTTCAATGAGCCACTTTAGCTATGAATTAGATCGAGGCGACCATGTGGCAGTTCAGTTAGTCACTTACACCTGTACTGATGGGCACAAAACCACTCTGCCATTTGCCGCTGATGCGGAAGAGATTCCAACTACCTGGGAATGTGCCTGCGGCGAGACTGCTGGATTGCCCGGTGTCGAACTTCCTGAACAAGCGCCGATTAGAACACGTCGGTCACATTACGAAATCGTACGTGAACGTCGCTCAGAGGATGAACTGGCAGAGATTTTTGTAATGAAGCTTCACGAATTGCATCATTACGGTTCACTACGAAGCGCATAACTATTTTTTGAACAGGCCCTTAAGTTGATTTTTGCGCTTTTCAATACCCCAGATAGTGACACGCTTTAGAGCTTCCTTGACGATCTTCGAGTCCATCTTGCTTGTGCCAAGTTCACGCTCAACAAATGTGATTGGCACTTCAGCTATCCGAAGATGGTTCTGCACAGCACGCCATGCTAGATCAACTTGGAAACAATATCCTTCGCTCTCAACCGACTGAACTTCCATTATGTCTAGTGCAGAAATCCGATAGGCCCTAAATCCCCCAGTCGCATCGCGCAGCGGAATGCCGAGCATAAATCGGGTATACAAGTTGCCACCCTGTGACAGTATTTTGCGATGTAACGGCCAGTTGACCACTTCCCCACCAGTCACCCATCGCGAACCCAAGACTGCATCAGAACCCACCAAAGCGTTCAACAAAACCGGTAAGTCGACTGCTCTATGCGAACCGTCTGCGTCCATTTCAACAACTACATCGAAGTTATTGTCTTTTGCCCAAGCGAATCCGGCCAAGTAGGCCGCGCCCAAACCGTTCTTAGCTGTTCGATGTAGCACCTGAATCTGTGGATCTGCTAATGCGAGATCGTCGGCTAACTTTCCAGTACCGTCTGGCGAGTTGTCATCAGCGATCAGAATGTTGACTGCAGGAGCACTTTTGCGCACTGCGGCAATGATTACTGGAAGACTTTCGATCTCGTTATAAGTCGGGATTATTACCAGAATTTTACCGAGAGATTCGTAGGCCTCTGAAGTCATTGTCTAACCATACCTTTAGCACTTGTTGTCACTCAGAAGACCTATCTTCCTGCGAATGAGCAGGCTTAATTCGAATGCGGCGAATTACAAACAGAGGCACTAGAGCAACAATGAAAAGATACTGGAAAAGTGGGTGCGTGTCTGCAAATGTCCTTCCATCAGACAAGCCGACTTTTGCCAAAAATACCTGGCCGCCCTCATGAACTATCTGATTAGAAACATCACCATTAGGTGAGACCAAGCCCGATACGCCAGATGTAGTCGCAACAACCATCGAGCGTTGATGTGCAATGGCACTGAATCTCGAAATTTCAAATTGTTGAGCTGGTTGTTGAGTTCCTAAATACGTCGCGTTATTCGATGCTGCGAAAAACAATTGCGCATCTTCATGGACCAAGTCAGTCAAATGGTCTTGGTCGGCGACTTCAAAACAAATTGCCACTCCTACTTTCGTGCCTGCCACTTCAATCACCCCTCCCCCTTGACCATGAGCAAAATCAGAAGGAATCTGGTCTAACCGTCCAACATGCTGTGCAAGCAGATTGCGCATTGGAACGTATTCACCAAATGGAACTAAGTGATTCTTGATGTAACTTGTCTGTGGGCCAGATCTCGGCAGCCATAGAGTCACTACATTTTCGGGGTGCCCGTCGACTCCGTCGCGAACTGCTCCAATCAAGAAAGGCTTGCCAATCAGGTCTACCACTGCCTGAACCTGCCCGGTGATGCCCACTGGATCTGACTGCAGGTTTACCGAATTCTCTGGCCACACAACGACATCAGCCCGCTGTAACTCATCCACATGTTCTTGTGTTTGCTGCAAGTGATTAACTAGCACCTGACTTGCTCTAGCAAATTCTGGAACCGCTGCCGAAACAACGCCACCTTGAACAACGCCAACTTTTAGCTCACCGACTTCGGCAGAAGTGGGAAAACAAAAGCCAAAGACAAGCAATGTCAGCGCCAAGAAGTGCTGGCGAAAATTATGCAATGGCCGCAAATCAGAAATAAGTGTTGCTATCAGAGCAACAAGAAAGGCAACGAGTGCAAAGTTTCCGATCCGGGCGTATTGCACCAACGGTCCAGATGTTTGGGAATAGCCAAGTAAACCCCAGCCAAAACCACCCCATGGGTAATGAGCCCGAATCAATTCGATCAGTGCCCATACTGAGGCGAATTCCAACTTGCTCGTGAGACTGCCGGTCGCAATTGTGACACTTGCGATCAGCATAAAACTGGCAATACATAAAGCAGCTAGAAGTAACAATGCATCAAAGCCCAGCACCGAAACCCACCACAAATGCGGAATGAAGAACCCTGCGGCAAAAGCAAAGGTAACAATCAGCCGAGTCTTAACCGACGCATCCAGTAACTTGCGATAGAAAATAGCGATCGCAAAAATAGCTAACGCCCAGTAGTTGTATCTAAATGCGGCAAAAAGTAATAGGCCAGCCACCGCAGGCATCTTCATTCGCCAAAGGCTCCTAAACATCAAACAAGCCTTCAGCGTCATAAATAACGTGGCCCCGTTTAAAAGTAGCCAGGCATGCAGGGTCTTGCCCTGACAAATCAGGGAGTGAGTGAGTACCAGACCTCGGGTCTGTTGACCACGTGCTCGCCAAATCAGTAGCCGATGCTTCAGTGAAGGAATTCACCTGCCAAATTGCGATGTCGGCTGGTGCGCCAATTGCCAATACACCTGACTCGTCATTTCTGGCTGCCCGATGTCCACCACGGGTAGCTGCATTGAAGCTCGCTCGCAAACTAAGACGCTGTTCAGTCTGATGATGATTGATTGCAGCTCTAACCCAATTCCACGGCTTAATTTCAGTCACTGGTGAATCAGAACCGAACGCTAGAACTATTCCCGCTTTGACCATGTCGCCAAAAGGGTGAGTATTAGCGAGTCGCTGTATGCCTAATCGAGTCTCGTACATTCCGCCTGGCCTACCCCAAGTTGAATCAAAAGCCGGCTGCACACTCGCAACCACACCTAGGTCCGCATATAACTGCAAAGATTCAGCGCTTGGCATACTCAGATGTTCGATGCGATGTCGGCAAGACCGAATATTTGCAGCAGACACCTGCTCTAATGCCTGAACAAAACTTGCATGGACTCGAGCACAGGCCTCATCGCCAATCGCATGAAATCCTGCTTGAATACCCAGTTCAGTCGCGGCGACGATATGGCTTGCAATCTGCCCAACCTCTAGATAAGCCAAGCCAGCGGTTCCATTTGCATCAGCGTAGGATTCGAAAAGTTTTGCAGACCTAGACCCTATTGAGCCGTCAACACTCAAGTCGCCCGCTGGCCCGGCGGCACCTAGTCGAACCGCTGTACCAATATCTAAATCTGCCCAGTAGGGGTAGATTTCGGGTAGATCAGACTGACTTGAAAATGATTGAACGATTTCGAAATCTTGCTCAGAGCTAACATTGAGTCCGCCATTTTCATGTACGGCTACTACCCCATTGCTGGCTGCGTGTTGCAGCGCCTCCTGCACACAATCTGAAACTAATTCACCTGATGCACTGTTGGTTAGCTCAGTCCAAATTGCTTCACGTTGAATGCCACTAACAACTTCTGCCGACGCCCACTCGAACCATGTCCCGTTGACAATAGCTGAGTGCCCATCTATTCGGGAAAGGTAAAAAGTTCGACCCCGCGCGGTTGTTGAAAGTGATTCATTGAAGTCTGCCAGTTCGTCTGGCCACCCAGTTTCATCCCAACCTTGCAGATACAAGTATTCACCCGACTGGACCGTAGCTGCCTCGTTTACAAGTGCGGCAAGGTCCCGAAATGAAGTTGCACGACTTGCACTAAAACCCAAGAGATTGAGTCCTGTTGCGCTCAGATGTACGTGTGCATCGACAAATCCGGGAGCCACGAAAGAGTCACCAGCATCAATGAAATGCCCTGCATCCTTTCTGAACTGCTGTGCCGTGGCAAGATCGCCGATCCAGGCAATGACTCCGTCGTTTATCAATAACGCTTGTGCATCTGGTATCCCAGGTGCGTAAATACTTTGCGCGACTATCAGAGTTGAACTCATGAATTCAAAATTTTGAGTTCATGTGACGTGTTGTTGAAGTTGACCAGTCCATCCGAAGTAAGTGCAACGATGTCTTCGATTCGTGCGCCGAATTTTCCTGGAATGTAAAAGCCAGGCTCAATCGAAAATACATTGCCTTCAACGAGAGGCAGGTGATTAGATGCAACTATGTAAGGTTCCTCGTGCGTGTCGAGTCCAAGTCCATGACCAGTGCGGTGCACGAAGTACTCGCCTAATCCGTTTGCCTCTAAAATGTTGCGCGCCAGTAAATCAGCCTCCGCACCAGACATCCCAACTGCCACTGCCGCTACAGCGTGTTCTTGCGCAGTCTTCAAAGTTTCAAAGTGTTGAACAAATTCGGCAGGAGGTTCGCCGCAAACATACATACGGGTGCAGTCACTGCAATAACCGCTTGGCATTGTTCCGCCAATGTCCACCACTACAGGTTCGCCCATCCCAATAATTCGATCGGATGAATCGTGATGAGGACTAGCACCATTTGGTCCGCTGGCAACAATGACAAAATCCACGCGCTGATGCCCTGAAGCCAAAATCGCTTCAGCAATATCACGCGCAACTTCGCGTTCAGTGCGCCCAGGTCGCAACCAGAGTGACATATTGTTGTGTACTTCATCAATCGCTGCTCCGGCTGCTGCCACAGCGGCAATTTCTGCATCATCTTTGACCGCACGGATATCGCTCAGCAATCGACCAGCTGGCTTCAGATGAGCGCCGAAACTATCTTGAATTCCGAGTGCCTTCTGCGCCCACATTGCATCATTAACTGCAGCCGACTTGATCGGCCCGGTCACTGTGTTTAGAAGCGCTATCGGATCATCGGTTTCATCCCAGGCAATAACTTCAATGCCAAAACGATCTAGCTCGTGATGTTCAGCGGCAGGTAGTTCTAATCGCGGAACCAACATGCGAGCGGTGGTTTCGGATGTGATAGCTAAACAAGTTAGTCGCTCTAGAGGTAACGCGTCGTAGCCAGTTAGGTAGCGTAAATCGGAACCGGGCGTTACAAAAATTGCATCCACATTGTCGCTAATTAATGCGGCGCGCACTCTTGCTAGCCGTTGTCCATAGTCAATTTTGGTCATGACTTAACGCTATCCAATTGCGCAAGATTTAGTGCCTTTAGCAACGCATTTACCTGTCTGGTGATTCCCCATTCAGTGGCTAAATCAGACAAAACTTCGGCATCTTTGACATTTGCGTATGGGATCAGTTTTCGAGTAACTTTTGCGTCTGTTCTGACTCTGACAACTTTTTGAATATTTGCTAACTCGTGCGCATGAGCCATTAGTTTTGTTCGAGCGCTGCCGGCGACTTCTTCATTGTCCGCGCGGACCGCGTCCATCAACTTCTCAATTGATTCCCATCGGGCAATTAAGGAAGATGCAGTTTTTTCACCGATTCCTTTAACGCCCGGCAGTCCATCAGAAGCATCACCGCGTAGAGCCGCAAAATCTGCGTACTGGCTACCTGCTACGCCGTATTTTTCAACCAGGTATTCATCATCAACAATGGCCAGATTCTTGATGCCTTTTGTTATTGATAGAACTCGGGTCTGTGCAGCATTGCTAACTAATTGAAACAAATCCCGATCGCCAGTCACTATGTCTGCCGGATGGTCGTACTGCGCGACAAGAGAACCCAGAATGTCATCAGCCTCGAATCCAACTTCTCCGAGCCTTGGAACTCCAATTGCGTCAAGAATCTGCGCTATTGCGGTTATCTGCGGTGATAGATCATCTGGAATGTCCTCTTCGACTGTACCTACAATTCGAGCGTCGGGCTCGAGTCGATGTGTTTTGTAACTCGGAATTAAATCCACGCGCCATCGTGGACGCCAGTCGTCATCCCACGCAAACACCACGTGCTGAGCGGGAAACTGCGTTACCAGAGAAGAAACCATATCCAAGAAACCACGAACGGCGCCCGAGGGAGTTCCATCAGGGGCTTTCACGCTGCTTGGAACCGCAAAGAAAGCGCGGTAATAAAGCGTGGCGCTGTCAAAATAAAGTCCTCTAGTTACCACGCAACAATCCCCCGCTCCAAGCTTGTGGCACATTGTTTGGCCGTGCTTGCCAACTCATCATCCTGACTTACAACTGAAATCTGCTTCAACAAATCAATAACCTGTTTAATCCAGCGAACAAAATCACCAGCCGCTAAGGTCTGATTGCGCAGAACGCGAGCTAAATCTTGCCCGCGGGCCCATTTCAAAGTTGGCCAGATGAAACCAAAATCTAGTTCAGCCAAGTAATCAATTCGATTTTGTGCCTCGACGTCTTTGAGTTCACCCCAGATTTGTTCCATGTCCAACAGCACATCGCCAAGTTGCCCCTCGGGTAACTGAATCGGAGTGTCATCATCTCGTCGTGCATCAAAAACCAGCGCACTCACGGCACTAGCCAATTGCTCAGGAGGCAACCCTTGCCAGACACCCTGTTCTATGCAGTGGGCAACAACTAAATCGCGGTCAGAATAAATACCGCGAAGCACTTCACCGCGAGTTGTTACCGCATGTAATCCGTCTTCAATCGTTAAGTAATCCAAATCTGCTAAAACAGCGCACACTCGATCAAACTCACGGGCAATGGAACTTGTTCGCTGTTCCACGCGCTCTTCTAACTTGCGAATAGAGCGCTGGGTATCGCGATTGCGGTCAAACCAGCGAACATGCTCTTCGCGATCGGAACAGCCATGACATGGATGTGCTCGCAAAGCCTTGCGCAGCCGCTCAACTTCAATCAGTGCCCGGCCATCTGACATCTCTTTTGGTTCGTTAGGTTTACCAGATCGGGCATGCTTCATTAACTCATCAGCCAACCAGTTCCGACTTTTTACAGATTTTGAATCAAAATTCGGTGGCAAGGCAACTGCGCCAAGCACCCGAGGCGCATCATCTAAGTCGAAAACCCCGACCCGCTTGATCTGCTTGTTAAGTGACATCACACGCGGTCTGGGATCATTTGCATCCTGCGCTTCGTTTAGAACGACATGTGGCACACCTTCACGTCTGCCGCTAGACATCACAAAAACATCGCCTCGCTGCAAACTGTTCAGAAAATTAGTATTTGAAAAGCGGCGTTGTCGCACTTCGTCGCGCTTTGTACCTTTTTCTAAGTCCGAAAGTTGCTGACGCAGATTCATGTATTCCTGAATGTCGCCCAGATGACAGGTTGCAGAGTCTAAATACTCGGCACTAGCTTGCTGGGTGCGACGTAACTCAGTGGCGATACCTACTACGGCTCGATCAGCCTGAAACTGTGCAAACGATGATTCCAGTAACTCACGGGCTTTGACTGTTCCGAACTTGCCAATCAGGTTAACGGCCATGTTGTACGAAGGACGGAAACTAGATTTGAGCGGATAGGTTCGCGCGCTGGCTAGACCAGCTAAGGATTGCGGCTCCAAATCGGTGTGCCAAACAGTGATTGCGTGCCCCTCAAAGTCGATGCCACGTCGACCCGCACGACCGGTGAGCTGCGTATATTCACCTGGCGTGATTGGTGTGTGAATGCTGCCATTCCATTTAGTTAACTTCTCTAACACGACACTTCGCGCTGGCATATTGATGCCAAGAGCCAAAGTCTCCGTGGCAAAAACTGCTTTAATCAGTCCTCGTTGGAATAGTTCCTCGACTACTTCTTTGAACACCGGCAAAAGCCCCGCATGGTGCGACGCTACTCCCCGCTCTAGCGCCTCTGCCCAACTGCGGAAATTGAGCGCGCGGAGCTCATCAACAGAGACCTCTGAAAACCGTTGATCAATCACAGAGCGGACTTCAAGCTGCTCTTCATGCGTTGTAAGCGATAGCCCTGCCGCTAAACACTGCTGTACTGCGTCATCGCATGCGGCTCGAGAGAAAATGAACGTGATACTCGGTAGCAAATTGTGCTCTTGAAGTTTCTCAATCACAGAAACCCGAGAGGGCGTGTACTTACTATGGAAACGCGATCCACGAGTGCGCGGCATTGTTTGCTCGTTGCGTGCAAAGCGCATCAACTCTGGGTTGACTTGGGTTTTTCCTGAATCATTAAACAACTCATACAGAGCGTTACCAACCATTACCGACTGATGCAATGGCGTTGGTCGAGTCTCTTCGACCACAATCTGGGTATGACCGCGAACAGTGCATAGCCAGTCGCCAAATTCCTCAGCATTACTAACGGTGGCGGACAGAGCAACCACACGAACATGTTCTGGAAGATGAATAATCACTTCTTCCCAAACAGCGCCTCGCGAACGATCGGCTAAATAGTGCACCTCGTCCATAACCACATGGCTTAAGTCGACCAGGTTTCGCTGGCCTTCATAAAGCATGTTGCGAAGGACCTCAGTAGTCATCACCACAATTGGCGCATCACCATTAATCGAGTTATCGCCAGTTAGTAGACCCACATAGTCTTCGCCAAAAATTTCTACAAACTCGTTGAACTTCTGGTTTGATAATGCCTTAATTGGCGTGGTGTAGAAACAGCGAGTCTGTTGTGACAGCGCGAGGTAAGCAGCAAATTGCCCAACTATGGTTTTGCCTGCGCTAGTCGGTGCGGCCACCAGAACGCCATTGCCGTCTTGAATTGCGGTGCAACCATCAACCTGGAATGGGTCCAACTCGAACTTTAACGAATCCCGAAATCCGCCAAGTAAAGTTTTTTGCATTGCGGTTCGAGCTTTTGCTGCAGCATAGCGCTGGGCTGGCGAGTTAGACATCAGCGGTTTTGCCACTAACTCTGCGGTCATTGATCATACAAATCCCGATTGCGCCGAAACATAAAACCATAATTGGTAGGGCAATTATGCTCATTCCAAACGGGTCACCATTAGGCGTTGCAATAGCGCCGAAGAAAAAGGAACCGATCACAATCCATCGCCAACCATTTAGCATTGTTCGCCCCGTCGCAATCCCGAAGAAATTCAGAATCAGAATCAGCACTGGTAACAAAAAACCAAGCCCAAAAAAAAGGGTGAGGTGCAAAGCAAAAGATATGTAACTATCTACGCTGGTCACGTTTGAAACTTTAGGCGGAGTGAATTCAAATAACGTGTTCAATGTTCTTGGAAGCACCGCGTATCCAAGCCAGCATCCAGTCAAAAACATGGGAACAGCAATTCCAGTGAAAATCACTGCCCATTTCTTCTCTTTCCGATGTAGACCTGGTGCGACAAAACGCCAGAGCTGGTAAATCCAAATCGGGCTACTCAGAATTAATCCTCCGATAAGCGCAATGTTAAGTTGCATAGCAAGACCACTAGTTACGCCAGTGAAAGCCAAAATTGTTTGAGGGTGTTCTAACCGCGCATCATCAAATGGTTTGCGCAGAACGCCAAATACAGTCTCATATTTTGACCAGACCAAGCCAGTGGTTAACAGTATCGCCGCAGCACATTTAACTATTCGAGAGCGCAACTCATTAAGGTGCTCCCCTAAAGTCATGCTTGTAGATTCAACGGTACTTGCCATTGCGCAGAACCGTTACGAATCAGAATCTTTTGATTTATCTTCTTTTTGCGGATCAAGTTCGCTTTTGAAAATGCGGATTGATTTACCAAGGTTGCGCGCAGCATCCGGTAGACGCTTCGAACCAAAAACCACCACGGCAATAAGAATAAGAACTAAGCCGCCTTTGCCTAATAAGTCGCCCATGTTTCCCCTTGTTCGCTCGGTGTTCTAAGTCTATCTCGGCTTAGGAGCTCAGCCATTTGTTGGCTTTTTCTAAAACCTGATTACGTAATTCCTGCGGTGAAAGTACTTCTATGTCACCAGCACTTGCCAAAACCAAACTGGTTAACCAACCACCGTTTGTCACCTTGACTGTAGCCTCGATCAGATTCCCAACACCCGTAACCCCAGACACGGTTTCCGGCGCAAAACTCTCCAGCATTTCAGGCAACATCCGTAGCCGAGTTTCTATCGATGGACTACTTATCGCAAAATCAGCATTAACCGTATCTTGCGAAATTCCTGGCTCATTAATTGCGAGTGCTTGGAGGATCCGATCTACTCGGAACGTCCTCATTGCTTCACTACTTTGACAGAAGGCACGAACGTAAACAACGCCTTCATTTGCCTGCAATGCAACAGGCTCAATAGTTCGCTGTGATACTTTCTGGTCGATCGCTGCGCCGTAGGTTATCTCTACACAGGTGTGTCCGGCTATGGCGCTCTTCAAAATAGTGACTATGTTCTGGTCAACTTCCGTGGTACCAATTTCGATAATTGATTCAGTAGTAGCAAATGTTGCTTGTAACTTTAAAAGAAGTTCCGAAACTGTTTTTTGCTCCACTAGATAAGGCATCGCTTCAAGATATTTGAGCCCACCAATAATCGCAATCGATTCGTCAGGAGTGAACCGAATTTGCTTATCCAAGCCAAGCGAATCACGAGTTTCGATCCAGACACCATCTTCATCATCTTGAATTTCAACATCGGCGTTCTCGCCGTAAAACTCACCAATTCGAGCTTCGTTTAAAAGTTCGCAGTATCGACGAACCTGTGCAGGTTTCAAATTAAATACTTCTGCCACAGTTTGCAGTTCTACCGGACTATTAGCCCGCAAATATGCAAGCATTCGCACCGCAGTTTCAAATTGAACGGCCATTATTGATGTACCGCCAAAACTTGACCAATTAATTTTGTTATGCGCTCTTTCAGAGAATCCGGTTCCAATACTTCTACTCGGTCACATACCAAGGCGATTTCGCGAGAAAGTGAAAATGCGTCGTCGTATTCAATAGTCAAAATGTCGCCAGACTGCGACTCTTCAAAACTCTTAGCTAGCAGCCGTAAATTGGCACAGTCAGCAACGGGCACGCGCACCTTTGCAGTTTGCACCTGCTCCTCTGTGCGCTGGAAACTGCGAATCATCTCAATCGGGTCGCTGTCCTGCGGACTCGGATTAAGAATCTTCTCTTTAGTGATCTTCACATCTGCGCTGATTCGACTCAGACGAAATAGCAATTCAGATTCACGTTCGTAATCAAACCCAAATAAATACCAATGCTCTTGATGCAGTACGAGTCGCCATGGCTCGACTTTACGAACCTTGTTTTCGTTACTGCTGCGACTGTAATACTCAAATTCAATAATGAGTTTCTGGACAATGGCTTGCTCTAACGGTTTCAAGTAGCGTTCATCGCGACCGATCGCGGTGAATATATTTGAGCCGCCTCGATATTCCGGACCTGCAATGATTGCGCCAGCTGCAGCGGACTGTCCAAGATGTGCGTCTCGCCATGCTCCGGTAGCAAGTGAAACCAAAATCAATTCGTCTTCGTTCAAATCTACTTCGGCAAAGAACGACTGCTCTAGGTCAATCGAATAAGTGCTCTGACTATCACCACTTGGTGATACTTCATTAAAGACTAGATACTGCCGTAAATCCGTCTTGTCCCGTTCAAACTTGCGACCAGCAGCGTCAAGCTCTTTATCGCTATCAAATGGGGCATATCCACTAACCCGATTGAAAATTTCTGACCGGGTCAAAGGACGTTGTGAATTCATTAACACAAGCAGCAGATTTAACTGCCGCATAGTGTTATCGACGGCCATGGCCTACTTCACGGCCAAAAGGTCGATAACGAACACAAGAGTTTGACCAGAAAGGCGATGACCGCCACCAGCAGGACCATACGCAAGGTGAGGCGGGATTATTAACTGTCGACGTCCGCCAACTTTCATGCCAGGGATACCCAATTGCCAGCCTTGAATCAGACCACGCAACGGAAATTCAATGGACTCGTTACGGTCCCAAGAAGAATCGAACTGTTCGCCAGAGACAAACTCGACCCCAAGATAATGCACTTCTACCGTTTGGCCAGCGGCCACTTCTACGCCATCGCCAACTACCAAATCTTCAATTACTAATTCAGTTGGTTCTTCACCGTCGATGAAGTCGATTACTGGAGAGTTTGTCATTTGTTTTCTACTCTCTCTTAACTAACAGCGGTTAAATCAACCACGAAAACTAAAGTTTCGTTCGGCTCAATTGAACCCTGTCCTGCAGGTCCATAACCCAAAGCGCCAGGAATGATTAACAGTCTGCGGCCGCCGACTTTCATACCTTGCAATCCCTGTTGCCATCCCTGGATTACTCCACTAATCGGGAATGTGGCTGGCGCACCACGATCCCAGGATGAGTCAAATTTAGCTTTTGTGTTCATGCCATAGCCACTGTAATGCGCCGTCACATTCGACATCGGAGTTACCACCGCGCCGGTACCGACAACAATGTCTTTGGCTACCAAATCAGTAACAGGTTTGGCATCGGGACCGAACTCGATAACTGGCGCGGCATTTAAGGGGCCAGACACAGTCACACCATTGCTCGTTATTGAATCGGGAACAGCAGCGTTTCCGCTACCTCCACTGGTACAGCCAGACAGAAGCCCAGCAACTAATAAACCGATAATTGAAACTCGTAAACGCATGTTCTCAGCCTATTGCTTGGCCATTTACAAACGGCACTAGCCACGCGGTTTTACATCTGGCTAATCAGGTCCTGAACACGGTCATCAGTAGCACTAAATGGGTCAGGCAAGCTAACCGAACGTTCAACTGGAAGGTTCACTTTCAGATGCATCCAGTCGGTCGCTATCGAGGTTTTTGTTTTCTTAGCCGCGGATAGAAACTCCCCACGCAATTTAGCTCGAGTAGTTTGTGGCGGCAGTTTGGTCGCGCTTTCAATCTCTGTATTAGAAACCACACGATTTATTCGATCCTGGCTAAGAAGCAAGTTATAAATTCCGCGATCAGCTGAGAGCTCGTGGTACATAAGTTCAACCTGTGCCAGTTTTGCCGAATCTAAGGCCAACCCTTGCTCATCCTGAAATGCTTTCAAAAGCTGGAGTTTAATCCGCCAATCCAAAACGGAATCGAAGTCAGATAAATTTCCGTTTTCAAACGCTGAAATGATCTGACCCCAGAGCTTTAGAGCCTGGTGATGTAACTCCGTGAGTTCCCAACCGAAACGCTCAATGTTGGAGCAAACCAATTCGTAATAAATTCGCTGGGTCTCAACGGCGCTGAGTGTTCTGCCATCCTGTAGTTGAACCTGCGCACATCCCGATAAATCCCTTGCAACATCACGGATTGCTTTCATTGGATTGTCTACCCGCAAATTGGCTGGAATCGCGCCTGCTTCCATTACAGCAAGAACTAGATCCATCGTGGCAACTTTGAGCAACATCGCTGTCTCAGACATGTTGCTATCACCACTAATCACATGAAGACGGCGATATTTATCCGAGTTCGCGTGTGGTTCATCACGGGTATTAATCATGGGCCTTGATCTCGTTGTCGCACTCGACACTGCATCCCACATGTGGTCTGCTCGTTGGGACATTACGTACACGACTCCACTCGATGTTTTCAATAACTTCCCGGCTCCGCAAAAAAGTTGCCTGGTAACCAGAAAAGGTAAAAGTCCATCGAGGTGCTGCAAGTAGTCGAGTTTGCGATTGATGAGATAGTTCTCGTGACAACCGTATGAATTACCCGACGAGTCAGTGTTGTTCTTGAAAACGAATACTCGACCAGTGATTCCCTCAGACGCCAGCTTGGCTTCGGCCGTTCGTGCCATTTGCGAAACGATCTCATCCCCAGCTTTTTCCTGAGCAAGCACGTCAGTGAGCAGATCGCACTCAGCCGTCGCGTACTCGGGATGGCTGCCCACATCCAAATAAAGTCGACCACCATTTGGCAAAAAGACGTTATTACTTCGATACTTGTCCACGATGTCACTGAACAAATAGCGAGCTAACTCGTCTGGCGTTAAGCGCCGGTGGTTCTCCATCGAACAAGTAATGCCGTATTCGGTCTCAATCCCGAAAATTCGACGCGGCAATGCCACTGACAAAACTACTGGCCACCTTTTTGCACAAAACCACTGATAAATTCCTCAGAGTTCTTCTCAAGGACAGCATCGATCTGATCGAGGATCCCAGAGATGTCAGGCACTATTACCTGTTTTGCTGCCTTGGCTGTGGCCGCATTATCGTCATCATCTGCACCAGTTGGTGCGGATTTTGCTGACTCAAAATTCTGTTCAGTCACGATTTCTCCTAGATCTCACCTAACACTAATGCTGTTTATTTGTTAGGCGTTCCAAGTTGCTGACGAATTCTGCGGGTTCCCACTGTTTGGCAAACAGGTGCGATGTTTCAATTGCGCTATACCCACGAGCATCTGACAGCCCAATACGTTTCAATGGCTGATCTGGTGAAATCTGGAAGATAAGCGATTCCCAAGAAGCCCCAACGACGCTCTGGCCATAATTCTGGACTGCTTTCCCGCGCACGTAAGCCCGAGTGTCCTCTGGTGGATTAGTCATGGCGCGCTCTACCTCTTGGTCAGTAAATAGCTCAGCACGCTTTGAATTGCGTTGCAGCAAATACGCCAAGCTCTTGTCGGCTCTGATGTCTGAGTATTGAATGTCTATTGCTTTGAGTTTGCTATCTTGCCAATCCAAACCATCGCGTAGCCGATAAGAATCAAGTACCGATTTCTTAGTAACCCAATCGACGGCCCCAACGAGTGACTCAGTATCCGACTCGAGGGCGTCGAGTACCTCACGCCAAAGCACCAGCACTTGCTCTGTCATTGCATCATTTGGTTTGTGTGCCATGTAATTTTGCGCGGCATGCAGGTACTTTCGCTGAATTTGGATTGCAGTAAGTGAAGTCCCATCAGTTAACTGCAACGGATGTGTAAATTGATAGTCACGACTCACAGATTGCATTTCAAGTACCGGATCGGTTAAATCAATCGCAAATTCAAGTGCTGAATCTTCAATCATTGAAAGCACCAAAGCGGTTACTCCCATTTTTAGAAAAGTCATGGTTGGCGACATGTTGGCATCGCCAACAATTACATGTAGACGGCGGAACTTTGTGGGGTCGGCGTGTGGTTCGTCCCGCGTGTTAATAATGGGCCGGTTCACTGTGGTTTCCAGACCCACTCGTGCTTCAAAGAAATCTGCGCGTTGCGAAATCTGGAATCCAGATGTTCGACTCTCCTGCCCCAAGCCAACTCGTCCCGAGCCGGCCCAAATGTTTCGAGTCACAAAGAAGGGAGTTAGGTGCTTAACAAAATCATCGAAAGGGACATCGCGGGCAACTTGATAATTTTCATGGGTGCCGTAGCTAGCACCTTTGCCATCAGTGTTGTTCTTATAAATCGTGATCAAATTACCTGTTAGTTCACTTGCCATCCGCGCAGCATCGTCGAGTATGCGATCGCCAGCCATGTCCCACAAAGCCGCATCTCGTGGATTAGTAACTTCCGGACCCGAATATTCTGGGTGAGCGTGATCTACGTAAAACCGAGCACCATTTGGCAGCATTAAATTCGGCATACCGATATCGATGTCAGTCCAAGATTCAGGGTCAGCTAGCTCGCGTTCTATCTCGTAACCACGTACATCATTAAATGGCGATTCCACGTAATAGTCCCAGCGCATCGGCTTTGCTCGACCTGGAAATAGAAAATCAGAATAGGCGTTCACGACAGCCGCGCACAGAATGGTTGGACTTATTCCGAGGTTGTTAGGTGAAGAGATTCCGTATTCGGTCTCTATCCCCATAATCCGATGAACACTCATTGTTGGTTAAGCAACTAACTAGTGGGTGCAATGCTATGGCTGGCAGGCGAACCATCTTTTGTATGCACAAGTGTGCGCATGTATACGATTGGTTGGCCTTTTCGCCCAGAAATCTTGGCCCAGTCATCAGGGTTAGTGGTGTTTGGTAAATCTTCGTTCTCGAGCAACTCGTCGTAAGCTGCGCTGATCAGGTGCGATGTCGAGACTCCCCTTACACCTGTGGCTATCTCGTTTTTGATTGCGTACTTCTTCGCGCGAGAAACAATATTTTCGATCATTGCACCCGAATTGAAATCATGGAAGTAGAGAATTTCTTTCTCACCATTGGTATAGGTGACTTCCAAAAATTCGTTCTCAGTTGATTTCTCGTACATACGAGAACTAATAGTCTCAATCATTTCTTTAACAGCATTTTCAGGCGAGCCAAACTTGCGAACTTCTTCATCGTGAATCGGCACATCGACTGTTAAGTACTTGGCGAAAATCTGTGCGCTGGCCGTTTTGTTAGGTCGGTCGACTTTGATCTTTACATCCAAACGACCTGGTCGCAGAATTGCCGGATCAATCATGTCCTCGCGGTTCGACGCGCCAATCACAATCACATGGTCAAGACCTTCAACGCCATCTATCTCGCTAAGTAACTGAGGAACAATCGTTGTTTCCACGTCACTAGAAACGCCGGTTCCACGTGTTCTAAACAAGGCATCCATTTCATCGAAAAACACAATGACCGGGGTGCCTTCTTGCGCTTTCTCGCGAGCTCTCTGAAAAATAATTCGTATCTGTCGCTCGGTCTCGCCTACGTACTTATTTAATAACTCAGGACCTTTGATGTTAATGAAGTAACTGCGGCCACTGCCATTACCAGTTGCTGCCTGCGTTTTCTTGGCGATCGAATTGGCAACGGCCTTGGCTATAAGTGTCTTACCGCATCCGGGTGGGCCATAAAGCAAAATACCTTTTGGAGCCTTAAGTGAATAATCCGCAAACATCTTTGCTTGCAAGAATGGCAACTCAACTGCATCGACAATACTTTCAATCTGTTCTTGTAATCCGCCAATGTCTTCATAACTAACATCTGGTACTTCTTCGAGCAACAAATCATCGATCTCTGACTTAGCGATTCGTTCAAACGCGAAACCGGCGCGCAAATCGCAAAGCAGACTGTCACCGCTGCGTAATTGAGCAACGTCAATTGGGTGAGCACAAAGGACCACATGCACTTCATCTGCTTGCCCACGCACCAGAATGCGCTCGCCATCTTCGGCGAGTTCTACAAAAGTTACGAGCTGACCGCTATTAGTGATACCGCCTACTTCAATGACGTTCATTGACTCATTAAGTATTAATTCTTGGCCGCGCTTGAGTGCGCTGGCATCAATTTCTGGACTCACAGCAACACGCATTTGTCGACCGTTAAAAACTATGTTGATTAGTCCACTTTCAGCCGATGAAATAAACAACCCGAAAGTATTTGGTGGCAAACCCAGCTTTTCGATTTCGTGATGCAATTCGAGAACTTGATCACGCGCTTCGCGAAGTGTTTTAGTAAGTAATTCGTTATGTGCCGAAAGGTCATCAACGCGCTTGCGCAGATCAGACAAGTCGTCGGACATCGCAGTCATTACTCACCTGATTCAGATTCGGTACTGTTTGCTAATTCTTCCGCATCCGTGCCTTTTGCGGGACGAATTCGACGAGGTGGCAGCACTGTTCCGTCGGCTAGACGCCTAGCCTGTACTAAGAAGCCAGTGTGTCCTTGCATCTTGTGACTAGGTCTAACGGCCAAACCTTCCACATGCCATGTGCGCTGAATGAGTTCTTGCCCTTGTGGATCAGTCCAGTTTTTACTCAGGCGAATCTCTTCAATTACTTTGGCCATCTGAGTGGTTGTAGCCACATAGATCATCAGTACTCCACCTGGGCGCATAACTCGGGTGATAGATTCCACACATTCCCAAGGTGAGAGCATGTCTAAAATCGCGCGGTCCACTGAACCAGCAGCCAGCGTTGCTGTTTCGTCCTGAACCGAACCAAGGGTTACCGTCCAGTTTTCGGGACGTTCACCGAAGAAAGTCGTTACATTCTTTTGGGCAATTTTTGCAAAATCTTCACGGCGTTCGTAGCTGTACAAATGGCCATCCGGACCAATAGCCCGAAGTAGCGAACAACTAAGTGCACCGCTACCTACCCCTGCTTCAACTACCACCGCACCAGGGTAAATATCAGCAAAGCCGACAATCGCCGCTGCATCCTTTGGGTAAATAACCGCAGCACCACGAGGCATGGACAGCACAAAGTCGCTTAGCAGCGGCTTCAGAGCTAGGTAAACGTAGTTGCCAGTACTAGTAACGGTGATTCCTTCTGGCTGACCAATCAGATCGTTGTGCGAAATAGCACCATGATTTGTGTGAAACTCGCGATCTACTTCCAAGGTAACAGTGTGCTTACGACCTTTTACGTCCGTCAATTGGGCTCGGTCGCCCACTTTGAAAGCCGCTCTTTGCTCTGTCATACCCCACCTAATCACTGTTGCTACTGCACCCCATTCTGTCAGCAATCCATAGCCCGAGCGAGCGGTGTAGGCGTTACACTGAAAATGGTTAA